>Ga0207646_10000490_pt1 | contig 53065 bp, 50 predicted proteins | sample KBSK5502metaG_FD_184343 | JGI IMG/M metagenome (GOLD analysis project Ga0207646, IMG submission 184343) | Corn, switchgrass and miscanthus rhizosphere microbial communities from Kellogg Biological Station, Michigan, USA - KBS K5-50-2 metaG... | ecosystem: Host-associated > Plants > Roots >...
CATGGTCGCCGACGACCGCGACCTCGGCCGGACCGGCGGCGCCCTCACGGTCGAGCATCGCGCGATAGGCCGGCAGCACGCCGTAGCTCTTGAACATGCGGCCGGCCAGCTCGCGCGCGCCGGCCACATCGTCGGTGAGCGCGAGCGGGAGCTCGACGACGATGCGCGGGGCGGGCCGACCGGCCTCTGCCGCCGCTTCGCGGATACGCGGAACGATGTGATCGCGCAGCGTACGGGCACCCACCATCCAGGTGATCGTGCCGGCCGCGAGCGTGCCGGCGAGCGCGAGCATCTTCGGACCGAGTCCCGAGAGAAGCACCGGTACCGGCAGCCCCTCCGTCGAGGTGAGGTGAGCGCGGACCGTGAATCGCGTGCCGGCGTGTTCGACCTTCCCGGCGCTCAGGAGCGGAATGAGGACGGAGAGGTACTCGCGCGTGTGGTCGTACGCGCGCTCGTACGAGAGACCCCACATCTCTTCGACGACCACACGGTGCGACGGCCCGACGCCGAGCGTGAAACGACCGCGCGCCGCGGCCGCCGTCGACGCCGCCTGCTGGGCCATCGCGTGAGGGTGACGTGGGTATGTCGGCGTGATGGCCGTGCCGATCGCGATGCGGTCGGTCACGCGCGCTGCGAGCGCGGCGACGGTCATCGCGTCGTGCCCAAAGATGTTCGAGTACCAGACGGAGCTGAGGCCGACCTCCTCCGCCAGGCGCGCTCGCGCGAGGAGCTCGTCCAGCGTGGCGGGTCGCCGGTCGCGGTTCCCGCCGTCGAGGAGACCGACGCGCATCAGGCCTGACCCCGTGCGTGGGCCGGGCGCTCTGACGTATGGGCGAGCGGGATCGGCGTTACGTCGACGCATATCGACCCCGCTCGCCCTGCGATCAGCACTGCGTTTACCAGTTCCTACTTGAGCGTGATATAGCCGGTCACGGTGACGAACTTGCCATCCTTCGCCGCCTGGAAATATGCGGCCTTCACACCTGCGTGATCCGTGGGGCTGTAGCTGAGACTTGGTACGAGCGAGCCTGTGAAGTCCTTCATCTGGTCGAGGTTCGCCATGAAGCCCTCGCGGGTCAGCTCTCTGCCCCCGCGCTTCAGCGCCTCGGTGAATACCTGACCGTACGTGTATCCGGCCTCGGTGAAGCCGCCGATCTGTTCCTTCGGCGCGTACTTCGCCATGAACGCCTGGTACTCGACGATCTTCGGGTTGCTGGTGTCGTCGAATGCCGGGAGGTAGGCCTCGATCAACATGCCGTTGATCGACGGGCCGGCCAGCGCGAAGATCGATGGATCGTTGATCACCGAGGATGACAGCAGCTTCGGCGCGTATCCGATCTTGCCCATCTCGGCGATGATCGAGCCGCCTGGCTTCGGCACGGCGTAGAGGATCACCGTGTCGGCGCCGCTGGTCTGCAGCTTGAGCGCCTGTGCGCTGAAGTTGGTGTCGGTCGTCTCGTACGACACACCCGTCGCGGCCGGGAGATTGCGCTTCTTCAGCTCCGCCTGGACAGCGTCCAGTCCCTCTTTGCCGAAGGCGTCGTTCTGGTAGAAGACCGCGATTTTCTTTGAGCCCATCGTGTCGAGAGCGTATTGCGTCGCTAGCGTCGCTTCGGTCGTGTAGTTGAGCTGGACCGCGTAGATGTTCTTCTTGAGCGGCACGGCGAGCATGGTCGTGCCGGTCGCCGGCCACACGTGCGGGACGTTGTTGCTCACAAGGTAGTCCATGACCGCGGCGTTGTTGGGCGTCCCAAGGCCGCCACAGAGCGCGAAGACCTTGTCCTCTTCCACGAGCTTCTTCACCGCGGCCACGGTCTTGGCCGGCTGGTAGCTGTCGTTCTCGTAGATGAAGCGGATCTTGCGGCCGTTGATGCCGCCCTGGTCATTGATCATCTTGAAGTACGCGTCGAGCGTCCGATCGATCGCGCCGTAGAAACCCGCAGGTCCATCCTGCGGTCCCCAACTGCCAACGACGACCTCGGTGTCGGTCACGCCGACAACGACCGGTTTGGTCGTGGCGGTCGGGGGCGCGGACGGCGCGCCGGGCGTCGTACCCGATCCGCAGGCCGTCACGAGCAGCGCGACGAGCAATGGGACGACCGCCATTCGTGACAGGGATCGGTCGTGCATCGTCCAAAGTTGCCGTATCAAAAGTGCCCTCCTTCTGGCCTTCGTGGCCTAGTGCCCGAGATATGCGCGTCGCACCTCCTCCCGCTGCCGGAGCGCCGCGCTCCGATCGCTCAGGATCACGCGTCCGGTCTCGAGGACATACGCCCGGTCCGCGACGGCGAGTGCCATATGTGCGTTCTGCTCGACGAGGAGCACCGTCGTCCCGGCGGCCCGTATCTCGCTGATGACCCGAAAGATCTCCTTGACCAGCATCGGTGCGAGACCGAGGGATGGCTCGTCGAGCAGGAGCAGGCGTGGCCGGGCCATGAGGGCGCGCCCGATGGCGAGCATCTGCTGCTCGCCGCCGCTGAGGGTGCCGGCGCGCTGCTGCAGCCGTTCGCGAAGGCGCGGGAAATAGTCGAACACCCGCGGCGCCTCCTGGGGCGCGGCACCGAGATCGCGGTGCGCGTACCCACCGAGCAACAGGTTCTCGCGCACGGTGAGCTCCGCGAAGATCTGTCGTCCCTCGGGCACCTGGACGATCCCCGCGCGCACCAATCTGTCCGGGCTCCAGCCATCGATGCGCTTGCCGTCGAACTCGAACCAGCCGCTCGTCGGCCGGAGGAGCCCGGAGATCACCCGCAGGGTGGTGGTCTTGCCCGCGCCGTTCGCGCCGAGCAGCGCGACGACGCTCCCCTCGGCGACCTCGAGGCTGACGCTGTGAAGGGCGCAGACGCGCCCGTAGTACGCCTCGATCTCGTTCACCACGAGCAGCGGCCGAGGCCCACTAGGCATCGGCGACCTCGCGCTCGGGCTCGCCAAGGTAGGCCTCGATGACGACGGGGTCGCTCCGGATCTGGGCCGGCGTTCCCGCTGCGATTCGCCGGCCGAAGTCGAGCACGTAGAGCCGATCGCAGAGACCCATGACGAAGGACATGTCGTGCTCGACGACGAGCACGCTCAGGTCGAATCGATCACGCATCCGGCGGATCAGGTCCGCGAGCACCTGGCTCTCCCGGGGGTCGGCGCCGGCGGTCGGCTCGTCGAGGAGCAGCAGGGCCGGCTTCGAGACGAGCGCCCGGCCCAGCTCGACGAGCTTCTGGAGGCGGAAGGGCAGCGCGGATACCACGCGGTCGCGATGATCCGTGAGCCCCAGGAGCTCGATCATCTCGTCGGCGCGCGCCGTCGCGCGCGCTTCGTCCGCACCGGCCCCGCGCAGGCGCAAGCCATCGCGGATCACGCCGCCGCGCATGACCACATGCTGTCCGAGCAGGAGGTTCTCGAGCGTCGTCATGCTGCGACAGAGCTCCACGTTCTGGAACGTGCGCGCGATGCCGAAGCGGATGATCTCGTGCGAGCGAGCGCCGGTGATATCGCGGTCTTTGAAACGGATGGTCCCGCGATCGGGCTCGTAGAACCGGCTGACGCAGTTGAACACGGTCGTCTTCCCCGCTCCGTTGGGTCCGATGAGCCCGACGATCTCGCCGTTGCCGACCGTGAGGTCGAGGCCATCGACGGCGACGAGTCCCCCGAAGCTCATCGTCAGGCCCCTGATGTCGAGGAGCGCTCCGCTCACCGTGCGCTGCTTCCCTCGCCGAGCTCGACGATCTGGTCAACGGGCGACGCACCCTGCCGCACCCGTGCCGCCGAGCGCAGCCGAACGGAGCGCACGACCCCGGCCAAGCCGTGCGGCAGGAAGGCGATCGTCAGGATGAGGATCGCGCCAAGGACGACGATGTAGAGGTTCTTGAAGTCGTGCACGATCGGGAGGCGCGTTAGGGCGTTCTGCAGGAACGTCAGCAGCATGGCCCCCGACAGCGCGCCACCCACGGACCCGAGGCCGCCGAGCACGATCATCGTCAGGAAGTCGACCGACAGGAGGACCGTGAAGTCCTCGGGGCTGATGCCATGGAGGAGATGCGCATAGAGGACACCTGCGATCCCGGCGTAGAGCGCGCTGAGCGCGAAGGCAGTGGTCTTGTAGCGCACGAGGTCCACGCCCATCGCACGCGCGGCGATCTCACTGTCGCGGATGGCGACGAAGGCACGGCCGGTGTGGCGCGCGACGAGGTTTCTCGCGAAGATCGTGAGCGCGATGAGCACGGCTGCGGCGAGGTAATAGAAATCCTGATCGGTGCGGAGAACGATCGTTGACACTCCCAGCGGGAGCGACGCCAGAGGGAGACTGTGCAGTCCCGACGAGCCGCCGGTCCAGGAACCCTGCCAGACGACGAGCTGCGGGATCGCGAGGCCGAAGCCAAGCGTCGCGACCGCGAGGTACGGGCCGGAAAGGCGCAGAGCCGGCAGGCCCAGGAGGAACCCGACCGCGGCCGAAAGAGCTCCCGCGACGAGCAGGGCCACGACGAACGGCAGACCCATGCGGAGAGTGAGCAACGCCGAGGCGTAGGCGCCGATGGCGAAGAAACCCGCGTGTCCGAGTGAGATCTGGCCCGTGTATCCGACCAGGATTCCGAGACCGACTGCAACGATGGCGTAGATGAGGGCGAGCGAGATGAGATAAAGGACGTAGCCCGGTGCCACGCCCGGGATGATCACGAGCAACGGGGGGATGACCAGAACGGCGGCGAGAGCCAGACCATACGGCGCCACGGCTTGCCCGCGCGTTCGCAGCCATCGCACCTCCACGCCGGCCTAGACCTTCTTGGTTTCGTGTTTGCCCAGCAGGCCACTGGGCCGCACGACGAGGACAAGCACGATCAGAGCGAACGCGATGGTGTTACGGAGCTCGGCCGCTTCGAACCCGGCGACGCTGTCGATGATGCCGAGGAGCAATCCGCCGACGACCGCGCCCGGCAGGCTGGTGAGTCCACCGACCACTGCCGCGGCGAATGCTTTGAGCGCGACGTCACCCATCATGCTGGGGTCGAGGTAGTTGATCGGCGCGATCAGCATGCCGGTCACGGCCCCCATCGCCGTGCCCATTCCCCAGCCGAGAGCGTTCATTCGGCCGATGCTGATGCCCATGAGCTGTGCAGCGGTTCGGTTCTCGGCGACGGCGCGCATGGCGATGCCGGTCGGGGTGAAGCGGAAGAACGCGAAGAGCACCGCCATGAGAACGGGCGTTACAGCGAAGATCAGCGCGTTGAGCTGGCTCACGACGAGCGTTCCAAGGCGAAAGGGCGGGCCCACGACTGGGTCGGGAAAGGTCCGTATCTCGTAGCCCCAGATCCAGCCCGCAGCGCCGAGCAGGATGAGGCCGAGCCCGACCGTCACGATCACGGGGTTCAATACGGTGGTCGCGCTGATCCGGCGCAAGACGACACGCTCGATGAGCGCGCCGAATACGCCGGCGAAGAGCAGGGTCAGCACGAACGCGAGGGCGAACGGCAGCTGGAAGGCAGTGAGGAGCGTGAACGCCACGAACGTGCTGAACATCGCCGTCTCGCCCTGAGCGAATGTGATGACCTTGGTCGTCTTGAAGATCAGGACAATGCCGAACGCGGTCAGGGCGTACAGGCTGCCGAGCGCGAGCCCGTTGATGAGCAGCTGTCCCCACGGCAGATCGAGCGTCACACCCTCAGCATCCGTATCGCGCGGTCGGCGAAGTCGTCGGCGATCGCGGTCTCGGTGAGCCGCCCTTTCGGTCGGTACCAGCGATGGACCCACGTGCACATCCCGAGAAGAGCGAGGGCGGCGAGCTTCGCGTCGGTCCCGACGAACGAGCCGTCGCGCATGCCCTCCCCGATGACGCCTTCGAACAGGTCCCGCATTGTCCGCTGCTCCGCGTGCACCTGCCGCAGCGCCGCCGGCGGCAGCGCGTGCTCCTCACGGAGGTACACGCGAACGGAATCGAGATGCCTCAGAACGCCGAGCACGTACGCCCGCACCATTGCACGCAGCTGCTCGGTGGACGTGCCCGCCCCGCGCGCGGTCGCTCGCATCTCGCCCAGGACCTGGTCCGCTCGGCCCTCGAACAGTCGAACGAGCAGCTCCTCCTTCGAGGATATGTAGTAATAGAGGCTTCCCTTGTACAAGCCCACCGCGTCGGCGATGTTCTGCATCGAGGCGGCGTGGTAACCCTTCTGTCGGAAAATGCGGAGGGCCGCTGCGCGGATGGATTTCTCGCGCTCGGCCGACCGGCGCTGCCGCAGCCGCCCGACGGCAGGCGCCCTGCGCACCCTCGACACCAGCCTCCCCACGGGCGCGGACGATATACCAAACGACCGTTCGGTAGAACAGCGTCTGCGACGAGCCGACACGGCCCGCGGGCGTAGCCTCTCGCGGTGAGCGATCGGGGGGCGATGCTGAACGCGGCCGGCGAGAGTGTCGTGGTCGAGCCGATCGCCTTCGATGATCTCGGGGACAACGAGATCCTGGTCCGCTTGACCGCGAGCGGCGTTTGCCACACCGATCTCCACGTAAAGATGACGAACGGCTGGGGCATGGCCTTCCCGATCCTCCTCGGCCACGAGGGCGCCGGAGTCGTCGAGGGCGTCGGTCGAGAGGTCACCTCCGTCCGGCCACGGGACAGAGTGGTTATCTCGTGGCGTGTCCCCTGTGGCGCGCGCGCGATCTGTCGGCGCGGTGACCCGGTCCTCTGCCAGACGCAAAGGTCCGCCCAGCCTCGCGTCCGCCGCGCGCGGGATGCCGTGTATCTCGCGCGCGTCCTCTCGACCGGCACCTTCGCCACCCGGACGATCGTTCACGCGGCCCAGGCCATCGCGGTGCCGGATCCGATCCCGCTTGAGAAGGCTTGTCTCATCGCCTGCGGCGTCGTGACAGGAGTGGGTGCGGCGCTGAACACGGCGAAGATCCGCAGAGGATCACGCGTCGCGGTCATCGGCTGCGGCGCTGTGGGCCTCTCCGTCGTGCAAGGCGCGCGCATCGCCGGCGCGGATCGGATCGTCGCCGTCGACATCACGCCACAAAAGCTCGAATGGGCTCGCCAGTTCGGTGCGACTGACACCGTCGACGCGCGGAGCGGCGATCCCGTCGAAGGTGCTCGTGCGGCTGCCGGCGGGCCGCTCGATTACGCGTTCGAAGTGGTAGGCCTTCCGGCGACGATCGCGCAGGCAGTCGGCATGGTGGGATACGGCGGAACGGTAGTGATCGTCGGCGTCCCACCGACAGACGCAACGGTCACGCTACCGCTCGCGCGGGGCGGTCTGTTCAACAAAAAGGTCACCCTGACTTCGTGCAGCGGCGGCGACATGGTCCCGTCCGAGTTCTTCCCGCGGCTCATGCGCTGGTACCTGGACGGCACGTTGCAGCTGGATGAGATGGTCACGCGGGAGATCGAACTTGACGAGGTGGAGGACGCCTTCGCCGCGATGACCAGTGGAGGTGTGATCCGGTCGGTGATCCGACTCTAGGCGTCACGTGCCGATGGTCTGAGCCGAGTGTTCGGTCCAACGGCCTAAGCAAATGACGAGGCCCCGCCAGCGCGGATTCACTCTTTTTGAAACTTGTCGGCCACCCCTACTGGAATTCGATCCCGCGCAGCAGACCCTTTTCGTCGATGTCGAAGACGACCTCGCGGCCGTCGGCGCCCATGCGCGTTTCGCTGTGAAAATCCTTACGGCCCTCCGCCGGACCGATTAGCACGTACAGGTTCGTGTCCTCCCCCTTTCGCCACTTTGCGTAGTTAGGGTCGGAACGAACTAGGGTTCTAACTTCATCGAGAGTTATCCGAGCCATTTGGCGTGTAGCCACCTCTCACTACGGTACAAATCGGCGTCTCGGCGATCTTCGTGACGAATTGGGAGGACTTCATCGAGAGACTTCTTGCGAGTAAATACGGTTCTCACCTCCACTCGACACCCGAGTCCAGCCAGACGCCTCGGATACAGAAAGATCCAGCATGAACGTCAAGATCGCGATGCTCGTCGCTGCGAGCGAATACGAGCGATTGACGTTAGATACAGCAAGATCGTCTTCGATGCCTGCGCCGAAGTGCACGGAGGCGCAGGCGATGGATTGCCGGGAGCGCGCGGTCTCCGTCGTCTGATGAATATGCGGAGGCCGAGCCCGGGGGCTCGGCCTCCCAAGTCCTCGCGATCTGGTGCGTCTAGGTCACGGATAACGAGGCACCGGCGCGGACGTCAGCGCAGGCGCAGCTGGCGCCGGGGCGTTGGTTGCCGGAGCGCTCGTGGCGTTCGGCGCATAGTTGGTCGTACCACCTGCGAAGACGAAGTAAGCCACGAACGCGGCGATGACGATGACGAGTAGTCCGATGAGCATCGCCTTCCACAACCCACCGCCGGTGGATCGCGCGCGCTCGACGTTGACTCGTCCCATATCGCACCTCCGTCCCTGGTCGTCGCACGATCCGGGCCAGGGCAATGGGTGCGGGAATTTGCGTCATGTTTCACCAGGCCCGTGGATATCAGGCGAAGCGGGTCCAGCGGGGCGTCCCAACTTCATCGTGCGGATCGCTGGCTGAGAAAGCCTCCGCGGATCGTGAGGTCCAGCGGATGGCCGAGGACGAGCATGCCCTCGGCGTTCCCTGGGAGGTGTGCGAGCTCCTGCACACCGGTGCGATCGCGCCTCTCACATGTGACGGCAGCGTCGCGGGAAGGTAACGGACGGGCAATGAATCAACCCGGCAGACGATCGGCAGTTGTGTTCCTTTTGACTCGGCGTTGAGGCCGATCGACCGAGGCGCCCGGAGGCTGGGGTGCCGCCGTGCTCACCGGACGACCGGTCCGAAACAGAAAGGCGCGACCGGCTTTCGCGCGCGCTCAGGGGCGGCTGTTTGAACGTTCCACGAAAAAGCGACCCCTCAACAGAGGCCAGCACGATGACTCAATCACCCTTCCCTAGCTTGCGTTCACGGCAAGGACCCGTCACGCGTCGACAAAACGGAACGGAAAGGAGGAGAACATGACCCCGAGCGCACTTCCGCTACCGCTGGAGCTCGCCCAGCCCATCCCTCTGTCGGATGACCTGGACACGATGTTCCGAGCCGGTCTTCACATCGGCACGTACGACCCCAAGACGCAGATGAGCTTTGGCGCGAGCGTCTGCGACACGAGCAGCGACAGTTCGGCTGAGAGCAACACCACGGACAACACTGGGTTGATCGTTGTCGACTCGCAGACCGACTTCGCCGTGGCTGATGACTTCCTACAGGACTTCCAGAACACCGGTGTCTCCGAAACCAGCAGCGACAGCTCGGCTCAGAGCAACACCACCGACAACACCGGCTTGATCGTTATCGACGCTCAGACCGACGCCGCAGTGCTTGACGACTTCCTACAAGACTTCCAAAACGGCTGACCCGACAGGGTCCGGAGGAGAACCGCAACGTTGCGCGTGTGGGTGACAAATGGAGCGTGGCTATCGGCCTACCGTTTTATCTGGCCTTTCAGCGAGGTCGCCGCTCGTGGAGAAGTGTGCCCGAGGCCTGTCCGCTTCGGCGTCAGGTCCTACACGATGACGTGCCCGGCCCTGGCGCGGACGGTAATTTGCCGTGTCGAAGGGAGCAGGACCTATCAGATCCTGCTCCCCTCCCATTAGAGGGCGGTCGTTAGCGTGACGCCCTCTACGGTCCTGATCATAACCAACGACCACGATTCGCATGCTGACCACGTGATCGGCGAGCTGCATAGACGCGAGATTCCCGTCTTTCGCTTCCATCCGGAGGATTTTCCTCACGCCTGCAGCGTGTCGATCGAGATCCACGACGGATACCTCGACGGGGAAATCAAGAACGCGCACCACCGAGTGGCCCTGCGCGACGTTTGTGCTGCGTGGTTCCGGCGGTTGCGCAACCTTTATATGGGGCGTGTGAACGCGACATCGGAAAAACTCACCGACTACGTCAATGCCCAGTCGGGGGCGACGCTGGCGGCGCTCTTCGAGAGCCTGGATACGTTTTGGGTCGGTAATCCCAACGCGTTGCGGCGTGCCGAGGTCAAGGCGCTCCAGCTCGCGGAGGCAAGCAAGGCCGGGCTAAAGACTCCCAAGACCCTCATCTCGAACGATCCCGCGAAGGTCGCCGTATTTGCCGACGCGCTGGGAGGCGCCGAATGCGCTCTCAAGCCGCTGCACGCGATCGGTGTGACCGACGAGCGTGGCTACCACCTGCCGCTTACGACAACCCTCCCGCCGGGCCAGGCGCTCGACGCCGTGGCACTCGCTCCCACCATCTTTCAGCCATACATAGAGAAGGCCACCGAGCTGCGCTGTGTGGTGATCGGAGAGAAGATCTTCGCCGCGAAGATCGACTCTCAGGGCGACGAGAAGACCCGCAGGGATTGGCGCGGCGGGAAACGTAGGCACGAGGTCTTTTCGCTCCCTGAGCAGGTCGAGGCATCGATCCGCCGGCTGATGCGCAGCTTCGGGATCAACTTCGCGTCCATAGACATGATCCTGACTCCTGAGGGCGAATTCGTATTCCTCGAGCTGAATCCAAATGGGCAGTGGCTTTGGTTGGAGCTGGAGTTGGGCCTGCCTCTGGTGGCCAGCATGGTCGACCTGCTCACGACGAATTACTCCGGCGCGGGGCGACCTGTCTTCCTTCCACCAGGGCCCGCGTTCGCACCCTCACCATAAGAGCTCGACACGTGATCGTCGGTGGACGGGGCGATCAAGTCGAGACACCGCCAGAGCGTCAGCAGTTCGGCCGGGTCCCTCGGGTCCTCTCATCCGCATTCCGCCTGGTCTGGCAGGCTGCGCCAGGGCGCTTCGTTGCCTCGCTCGCACCGCAGGTTGTCGCCGCGGTCGTGACCGCGGTACAGCTGATCATCACTCGCGATCTGATCGCAGCGGTCATCGCGACCGGCAGCGGCGGCGATCTCAGCCGGGTCGGCTATCTCCTCGCCGCGATGATCGCCCTCAGCATCGTGTCGACCGGTACCGGCCTGGTCCAGGGCCAGCAGCAACAGGTCCTTGGCGCGATCGTCGAGCGACACACCAATTCGATCCTTCTCGACCGCATCATCGCGGTCGACCTGAAGCGCTTCGAAACGCCTGAGTTTCAGGACCTGATGCGACGCGCCATAAACGCGACCAGCCGAATGCTTGGCGTCGCCCAGACCGCGATCACGATCGCGCGCGGCCTTTTCCTCATCGCCGGGATCGCGGCGGCCCTCTACCTCCTGCAGCCGGTCCTTCTCGTGATCGCGATCGTCGGGCTGGTCCCGATATCGATCGCGAGCGCCGCGGGCAGCCGCCAGAGCTACAAGTTTTCGAAGTCGATGACGCCCAACGAGCGCCGGCGTGCCTATGTGTTCGGGCTCTTCACCAGCCGCGAGTCCGCGAAGGAGATCCGAGCGTTCACGCTGACCCCCTACCTTCGCGCGCTCTACGAGCGGCTCTCGAACGAGCGGGTCGTCGAGCTGGTCAAGAACCTGCGGAAGCGCGTTCGCTACCAGCTCCTCAGCGCCGGCGCGTCTTCGGTGGTCACCGCGCTGACCTACGGCGTCCTTGGCTACCTGGTGATCGAACGGCGGATCGGCGTGGCGGAGGCCGGCGCCGCGATCGCAGCTAGCCAGCAGCTTTCGGGACAGCTCTCGGGCCTTGTCGGAAACCTGACGCAGCTCTATGAGTCGAGCCTCTTCCTCGAGGACTGGGAGGAGTTCTCGTCGCTCGCGGAGGCGCGTCCGGCGCTCGCGGCCATGCCGGTGACGCCGTTCCGGCGAATCAGTCTCGACCACGTCTCGTTCCGCTACCCGCCGTCAGCGTCGAACGATGGCTCCGCGCCGCTGCCGCCGCGCCTCGCCCTCGACGACGTGTCGCTCGAGATCCGCGCCGGCGAGGTCATCGCGCTCGTCGGCGAGAACGGATCCGGCAAGACCACGCTCGCGAAACTCCTATCAGGCCTCTATCGCCCCGACTCCGGCCAGGTCCTGTGGGATGGTGTTGATGCGGCGACACGCGACCCGAGGTGGATCTATGAGCGCGTCGCCGTCCTCTTCCAGGACTTCGCGCGCTTCATGCTCACCGCCCGCGAGAACATCGGGCTCGGGCGCGTGGAGCGGATCGAAGACGCGGACGGCATCACGAGAGCCGCCGAACGCGCCGGCGCCGACTCATTCGTGAGCTCGTGGCCCGAGCGCTACGACACAATGCTCGGGCCATTCTTCCTTGGCGGCAGGGATGTATCCATCGGCCAGTGGCAACGGATCGCGCTCGCACGCGCGTTCTTCCGAGACGCCCCGCTCGTGATCCTCGACGAGCCGACAGCTGCGCTCGACGCGCGCGCGGAACATGACCTCTTCACGCGGATGCGCGACCTCTTCAGCGGCCGCTCCGTGCTCCTGATCTCCCACCGCTTCTCGAGCGTTCGCGCGGCCGATCGCATCTATGTCTTGCATGAAGGTCGCGTCGTCGAGCAGGGAACCCACGACGAGCTGATGGAGCTCGGCGGGCTCTACACGGAGCTCTTCACGCTACAGGCGTCCGCCTACCTGCCTGTGCCTCGCGCCAAGACCGCGTAGCCCGCAGTCCTTCCGGCGAGACTGAATTCGACTCAGAGTGCTGGGGCGGGGCGGGGCGCATGACGCTCGGGCGTTTCGATGTTGCGCTCCTCGACGCCGTAGAGCCATCGCCGCCGGAGCGAGGAGAACTCGATGACCCCGTGCAGCAGCATCTGCGTGACGACGACCGCCGTGAAGAAGCTCACCGCGACACCGATCCCCAGCGTGAGCGCGAAGCCCTTGACCGTGCCCGTGCCGAACTCGAAGAGGATCGCCGCCGTTAGGACGGTCGCGAGGTTCGAGTAGAAGATCGAGGGGAACGCGCGTTTACGCCCCTCCTCCACCGCTACGCGGAGCGACTTTCCGGATCGCAGCTCTTCCTTGAGCCGCTCGAAAGTGAGCACGTTCGCATCGACGGCCATGCCGATCGAGAGGATGAAGCCGGCGATGCCGGCGAGCGTGAGGGTCACGGGGATGAGCCGGAAGATCGCGTATGTGAGGGCCGTGTAGTAGAGCAGCGCGAACACCGCGAGGACGCCGGGCACGCGGTAGTACGCGATCATGAAGAACGCGACGAGGAGGAGGCCCATCGCGCCGGCGATGAGGCTCCGATCCACCGACTGCCGGCCGAGGGTCGGCTCCACGCGCGAAGACTGGATCACCGTGAGCGAAACCGGCAGCGCACCGGAGTTGATGAGGCTCGAGAGGTCCTTCGCCGACGCGACCGTGAAGTTCCCGGAGATCTGCCCCGCGCCGGAGGTGAACACGGTCTGGATCACGGGCGCGGAGATCTGCTTGCCGTCCAGGGTGATCTGAACGGGCTTTTGCAGGAAGTCCTTGGAAAGCTGCTGCCAACGCTGGGCATCGTCGCCCGTGAACTCGAAGTGGACGACCGGCTGGTTTGCGCTATCGAACGCGACGTACGTCGGGTTGAGGTGCTCACCGGTGAGCGGCGGGGTCAGTGATTTGAACTGGCCGGTGTTGTCGTTGTCCGGCACTTTGATCTCGAGCTTCGCCTGCTGCGTGGCGAGGTCGTTCGCCTTCTGCAGATCGTCGATGCCCGGAAGCTGGAGCAGGATCTTGTCGTCGCCGACGGCCTGGATGACCGGCTCGGACACGCCGAGACCGTTGATGCGTCGATCGATGACCCGTCGCGCGCGGTCGTTGTAGTCGGTAACGCTCTGCCCGGCCGGGATCTCGGCGGTGTTCATCTGAAGCAGCAGCTGGGTCCCGCCCTGAAGGTCAAGGCCGAGATGGGTCTTGATCTCCTGGTTCGCCTGGATCGGGCCTAGGTTCAGGCAGATGCCGGGACAGCTTGGCGGAAATGGGAACGAGAACTGGTGCTTCGGGATGTCGATGAATACCGACAGCACAAAGACCGCGAAGACGAGCCAGGGGAACGCGCGGCTCACAGGTGAAAGTTTAGAGGCTAATCACGCGTCGCGCTGGCTTTTGAGCCGCTCACGCGCTTCGCGCATCTCGCGGTCGAACGGGGTCTCGCCGAGGGTGGCAGGGCCGGTCCCATCCGTTTGCGGCGGCGGGGCGATCAATGCGGCGGGCGCCGGCGGCCCGGCAGCATCCGTGGCCTTGTCCAGCAGCTTGTCGGCGTTGAGGAACTCCTCCCGGAGCTGATCCGACGTCCGCCGGAGCTCACCCACCACGCGACCGAGGTCGCGCGCGACCTTGGGCATGCGCTCAGGGCCGAGGACGATGAGCGCGATGATGAGGATGAGGACGAGCTCCTCCGGTCCGATGCCGAACATCAGCGACTACCCCCTGCCGTCGCCGCGGCGCGCACCGCGTTCGCCGCATCGCGGAGCATCCGCGCGGCTAGGCCGGCGGCCTTCTCGAAATCCTCGTCTCGACTCGCGTACAGCACCGACCGCGTCGCCGACGGCAGCACGCCGCCGCCATTCGCATCGAGGCCCGCGCGGAGCGCGAGGCCGATATCGCCGCCCTGCGCTCCGACGCCCGGCATGAGGAACAAGCGGTCGGGCGCGAGCGCGCGGAGGCGGCGGGCCTCGTCGGGATACGTCGCGCCGACGACGAAGCCGCACCGGTCCGCCGCAAAGCGCTCGACGCACCGCTCGACGACGCGCTCGTACAACGGCCGCCCGGCGACCTCGAGGTCCTGGAAATCCCCCGCGCCGGGATTGCTCGTCCGCGCGAGCACGAGCGCGTATCGCGCGTCGCTCGTGAACGGCTCGATCGAGTCGAGGCCGACATATGGCGCGACCGTCGCCGCATCCGCGTGGAACGAATCGAAAAGCGCGTCTGCGTACGCGGCGGAGGTGTTCGGCACGTCGCCTCGCTTCGCGTCGAGGATCACCGGGATGTCCGCCGGGATCGCCTGCAGCGTTAGCGCGAGGACGTCCATCGCCGCGCTCCCGTACCGCTCGTAGAACGCGAGATTCGGCTTGTATGCGCAGACGTGCGGAGCGGTCGCCCGAACGATGCGTCGGAGAAACCGAACGGCCGCCTGCGGTCCACGGCCGAGCGACTCGGGGATCGACGCAGGTTCGGGGTCGAGGCCGACGCACAGGATGCTGTCGTGGGCGCGCTGCGCCGCACTGAGCTTTGCGAGGAAGGACACTCGGTCCCATGATAAAGACGGAGGAGGGACGGATGGGCATAGATAAGACACTCCGCGGCCCGCTCGGGTGGGCGTTGGCCGCGGGACTCGTTATCGGCGCTTGCGGCGGGGCCGGGACCGGCGGGGCATCGTCGACCGCAGCCGGGCCAAAGCTCGGCTCGGCCGAGCGCCCGATCCAGCTCGCCATCACACCGTCGGCCGAGGTGCAGCGACTCACCGCCACCGGCAACGTCATCGCGGCCGCACTCGGAAAGGCGACGAACCTCTCATGGAAGGTCTCTGTGCCGACGAGCTACGCCGCGCAGATCGACGCCATTTGCGCCGGCCAGGTCGACGTCGCCTTCATCGCACCACTGCAGATGACGCTCGCGCTCGACAAGGGCTGCGTCACTCCCATCGCCGCCGCCTTGCGGAAGAACGCGGAAGGGCAGCTGACCACGACGTACGAATCGCAGATCCTCGTCCGGAAGGACAGCGGGATCAAGACGCTCGCTGATCTCAAGGGCAAGAAGTTCGCCTTCACCGATGCGGTCTCAGCCTCCGGATATCTCTTTCCGTCGCTTCTGGTCAAGCAGAAGACCGGGCAGGACCCGAAGACCTTCTTCGGTGCGAGCAACGTCATCTTCGCAGGCGGTCACCCGCAGGCCGCACTCGCGGTCTACAACAAGCAGGTCGACGGTGGGTCGATGTTCATCGACGCGCGCGTGAAGGACCTCCAGACGAAAGAGCTGGCCTCCGGCATGCCCGCGGACATCCTTCAGGTCACCGAGGTCATCGACAAGGCCGGTCCGATCCCGAACGACGGCATTGCGATCCGAAAGGACGTACCGACGGACGTTGCTGCGCAGATCAAGAAGGCGTTGCTCGACTACGGGACCACCGACGAGGGCAAGAAGAACTACAAGGATCTCTTCGGCTGGGACGGCATGCAGGAGGTCCAGGCGAGCTTCTTCGAACCTGTCCGCGACGCCGCGAAGCTCGCCGGGATCGACGTGGCCGGCGAGGCCGCGAAGACTCCGCGACCGCCGGCAACCGCCGCACCGTCGCCGAGCAAGTCGCCCTAGTCCTTCTGGACGACGCAGCTTTGAGGACCGCCGGACGGACGGCGGTCTTCCTGTCTCTATCCTGAGCCGCGTGCCGGCGCTTCTAGAAATCCGCGACCTCGTAAAGGTTTATGGGCGAGGCACACGCGCACTCGACGGCGTCTCGCTCGAAATCCACGAAGGCGAGTTCGTGGTCCTCATCGGCCTTTCGGGGTCGGGAAAGTCGACCCTGCTTCGCTGCATCAACAAGCTCGTCGAGCCGACGAGCGGACACGTGATGTTCGACGGGACCGACGTGACGCTTGCGAGCGGCCAGGATCTGCGGCGGATCCGCCGGCGGATCGGAATGATCTTCCAGCAGTTCAATCTGGTGAAGCGCTCGTCGGTCTTCGCGAACGTCCTCGCGGGCCGGCTCGGGTACCGGTCGCCGTGGCGAACGATCGCCTCACGCCCGTCACGTGAGGACGTCGCGCTCGCGTTCGAGAATCTGGGCCGAGTGGGGATACTCGAAAAGGCGTACGTGCGCGCAGACGCGCTCTCGGGAGGCCAGCAGCAGCGTGTGGGGATCGCGCGCGCGCTGATGCAGCAGCCCCAGCTGATGCTCGCCGACGAGCCGGTCGCGAGCCTCGACCCCGCGACGAGCCACTCCGTCCTTCGCTACCTCGAAGAGATCAACAAGACGGACCACATCACGGTTATCTGCTCGCTGCACTTCCTCTCGCTTGCTCGCCGCTACGGCACGCGTGTGATCGCGTTGAAGGGGGGTCGTGTCGCGTTCGACGGCCGGCCGTTGGAGATCGACGAGCGTCGCTTCAAGGAGATATACGGCGAAGACGCCGTTGAGGTCGAGATCGGCGTCACACGGACCGCCGACGAGGAGCGGGCCGAGCGCGCTGCGAAGCTCCTTGATGTCAGCGCGTTCTCCGACGCGGCCACGGACGCTTCGATAGAGCGCTAGTGGCGGAATACTTCGTCGCGCGCGGCCTCCCTGTTCCACCGGAGCTGCGCCGAACGCCGCTGACCGATTGGCGGCGATGGTCGCTGATCGGAGCGACGCTCGCCGTCCTGTACGTTGGCGTTCGCCTGCTGGATATCGACCTCTCGCGCGCGAACCCCGCGTACGCGGGCACGAGGATCGTCAGCCTCCTGCAGTGGGATCTGTCGATCCTCACACCGCAGAACGAGTTCGAAACGTTCTGGGACACCGCCGGGGGATTGATGATCATCACGATCTTCCTCGGCGTCGTCGCGACGGCGATCTCGATCGTCTTCGCACTACCACTGGCGTTCCTCGGCGCTCGCAACATCATGACCGGCAATCCGGTCGCGTCCGCGATCTACGGGGTGGCCCGCGTGCTCTTCACCGTGATGCGTTCTATCGACGTGCTGATCGTGGTGATCATCTTCTCCGTCATCTTCGGCCTCGGAAGCGCGGCCGGCGTTTTCGGGCTCGCGTTCCACAACATCGGCGTCCTGGGCAAGCTCTACTCGGAGGCAGTCGAGGGGATCGACGCCGGTCCCCCCGAGGCGATCACCGCCACCGGCGCCACGCGCTTCCAGGTGATCTGGGCGGCGGTGTTGCCGCAGATCGTGAACCCGTTCATCTCGTTCTCGATCTACCGGCTCGATGCGAACGTGCGTCTCGCCCCGGTCCTCGGGTTCGTGGGAGGTGGAGGGATCGGGCAATACCTGTTTCAGACAATCAACCTGTCCCAATACAACAAAGCCGGGCTGATCATCTTTCTCATCGTGGTCACCGTTGCGCTCATGGACTTCGCCTCAGCGCAAATACGGAAGCGGCTCGTCTAGCTCCGCGGCTCGGTTTTGCTAGGGACCCCAGGCAGGCCGGCTCGCGCCGTCGATCCCCTCCCCACGCGTCAGCTTCACGGCGGTCCTCGCCGATCCGCCGGAGAGGGCATCGCCGAGATCCATCGCGTACAGGTCGATGACACCGTCCTTCTCTCGGAGGAAGGCCATCTGCTTTCCGTCGGGTGAGAACACGCCGTTCCAGCTCGCCCCGTCGCTCGTCAGCGCGACGTCCCTGCGGGCTCCGCTCGTCTGGATCGCGTGCAGATCGTTCTTCCCTTCGTGGCGCAGCGTGTATACCAGCCACGCGCCATCGGGCGAATACGAGGCCCGGTACGCCTCGCCGTCGGGCGTCGCGAGCGGGACCGCTGCCCGTCCATCCGTGGGCACGAGCAGGAGGCGCGGACTCCCCAGCGTGTATGAAGTGACGGCGACCGTTTTTCCGTCCGGCGACCACGCGGGGTCGGCGAGGTTCGCGCCCTGCGAGAGCGGCACCATTTGCTTGCCGGTCGCGGCGTCGAAGAGCTCGAGGTCCGAATAGCCGTAGCCGGCGTCGGCGACCACGGCGATGCGCTTGCCATCCGCCGATATCGCCGGGCTGTCGAACCAGGTGACGAGATGGAACCCGTCGGCAGCCTTGACCAGTCCATTGATGAGGACGGCCTGCGCGCCGCCGCTCGCGCTCGACGAGACGACGTTCGAGAACCGCAAATGTGCGGGCACGACCTGGCCATCCACCAGCCGTTTGCCGTCGATCTCCTCGACACGGGCGAAAAGCACCGTACGGCCGTCGCTCGAGATCCCCGGCTCGTGTGACCGTCCATCCGACGTGAGCGGCGCGTAACCCTTGCCGGAGAGCACATAGACGTCGCCGCGCAGGGCGAACGCGATCGTCCCGCTCACACTCGCGTTCGCTCCCGGCGGAAGCGTGACAAGCGTGACCGGCTTCGTCGGCGTCGGCGTGGGGCTCGACGGTGGGAAGAAAGCGGGACCGACCCGCACGCCGAGGCCGAGATACAGCACGACGAGGACGGCCGCGATCCCCGCGAAGACGAGCTCACGCGATCGCCCCACTACGAAGCCGTCTCGACCGCCGCCACGATCCGATCGATCTCCTTCGGAAGGTCGGCTCCGTTGAAGAGGTCGAGAAACCCCTCCGCCGGCGGCTCGAAGGGCTGCGCGCGCATGCGCTCGTAGATGCGCTCGTCGGCATCCGAGTGATCACCCGGCGCGCGCCCGGCCCGGCGCGAGGCGAGGCGGCCGCGCGTGTCCTCGTCGGATGCCGTGACCCTCACGTAGACCACCGGAATCCCGCGGCTCCGCGCCACAGCGACCGTCCCCGCGCGGTTTCTCGCGACCAGGTTCGTCGCGTCGACCACCACGCGATGCCCCTCGGCGAGCAGCTCGTCGACGATCGCCGTGGCCGCGGCGAAAACGGCTCGGTTCTCCTCGTCGCCGTATGACGCCGCGATGAAGAGGAGGCTGCGAAGCTCGTCACTTGCCACGTGCGCCGCGTGGAGCCGCGCTGAGAGGAGCCGCGCGCAGTGCGACTTCCCCACTCCCGGAAGACCCATGACCACGACGAGCGCCGGCCGTCCGTGGGGCCTCGTGGGCACACTGGCGATCTCGGCGCGGAGCTGGGGCGCGAGGACCTGGGGGCGCATCGCGTACGCACGCGTTTGTGCTGCGGTCGCGGACCGTGATGGTCGGAGGATCTTTGTCACGTCCCGAATCCCCGCGCCTTGAGCGCGTCGCGTGCGACGGCCGCCTCGTCGTACGGCCGCTTTTCCTCGCCGACGATGATCGATTCCTCGTGACCCTTGCCGGCGAGGATCACCGTGTCATCCGGGGAAGCCCGCCGGATGGCTTCGCTCACCGCCTCGCGCCGGTCGTCGATCACGACGTAGTCGGTGCCTTTCCGCTTCCCTGCCGCGATCGCGCCCCTCTCGATCTCCTCGAGGATCTTCGCCGGCTCCTCGTTGCGTGGGTCCTCCTGGGTGATCACGAAGAAGTCCGTGTGCTTTGCGGCGATCTCCGCGAGAGCGGGGCGCTTCGCACGGTCCCGCTCGCCGGCGCTCCCGAAGACCGCGATCAGCTTCCCTTTGGTCAGCGGGCGCAGGAGGCCGAGCACCTTGTCGAGGGACTCCGGTGTGTGGGCGTAGTCGACGATGACACCGAACGGCTGCCCGGACTCGACGCGTTCCATTCGCCCGCGCACCGCGCGCGCGTGCGACAGCGCCTCTCGCACGTGCTGCAGGGTCGCCCCGGCGGCGAGACCCGCGGCGGCCGCGGCGAGCGCGTTGTGGACGTTGAACCGCCCGACCAGGGGGAGCGTGAGCTCCGCGGACTGCCCCGACGCCGTGATGCGGATCTTCGACCCCGATGCGTCGGAGGAGAGGATCGCGCCCTGCACGTCGCAGAGCGCCTCGACCCCGTAGGTGACGACCTTCGCGCCCTCCGCCCGGTCCGCGAGGTAGCGCCAGTGCTTGTCGTCGCCGTTCAGGACAGCGGTCTTCGGTACGCCCTTGTCGGTGGAGCCCGTCAGCATGGTGAATAGCTCGCCCTTCGTCTCGAGGTATTTCTGAAGGGTGCCGTGGAAGTCGAGGTGCTCGGGGGACAGATTCGTGAAGACCGCGATGTCGACCTCCGTACCGCGCAGCTTCCGCAGCGCGAGCGCATGGCTCGTCGCCTCCAGCACGCCCCAGGTGCCACCGGCGACCAGCAGCTCCGCGAAGAACTCCTGCACCTCGACCGCTTCCTGCGTGCTCTGACGAGTCTCGTTCTTCCACTCGTGGTCCGCGACCTTGAAGTCCACCGTCGTCGCAAAGCCGGTCTTCGCGCCAGACGCCTCGAGGACGTCGGACACGAGGTGGACCGTCGTGGTCTTTCCATCGGTGCCGGTGACGGCCGCGAGCTTGAGCTTCCGAGTCGGGTGCTCGAAGAATTCCGCTGCGAGGTCGGCGAGCGCCGCGCGCGCGTCCGGCACGATCGCGACCGGGACGCGGACGTCGATCGCGTGTTCCGCGACGACGGCCACGGCGCCACGAGAGATCGCGTCCTTGGCGAAGCCGTGGCCGTCTCGGTGAAAACCAGGAATCGCGACGAACAGCGCGCCCTCTTTCGCTTTGCGCGAGTCGTACACGATCTGCCGAACGTCAACCGCGGCCGCGCCCTCAGGCACCGGGACCTTCGTCGCCTCGAGCAGAGCGCCGAGGTTCAACGCCGGATCCTGCCCAAAAGACGAAGCCCCGCCGTGTACGCCGGCTCCGCGATCGCGTACGCGCGATACGCGAGCTCGTTCGGCACGGCATCGTGCGCGCCGACAAATCGCTTCGGCGCTCCACCGAATCCCTTCTTGAACTGGTAGGGACCGTACATCGGGTCGTCCTTTCGAGTGACGTCCACAGGAATGCCGCCGAAATCGAATCGGCGCGCGCCCCCCTTGCGTGCTTCGATGATGCACTGCCACAGGAGCGCGTACGCGGCGTAGGCGGTCCGGCCCGCGTCGTTCGTCGCCGCGCTCTGGTACACCTCGCGCTCGCCGCAGCGCCAGGTGAGCGCGCCCGCGACCGGCACTCCCTCCTTTTCGGCCAGGCGTACCCTGGCGTGGCCTGCCGCGACCAGCGTCCCCCACATCCGGCGGTAGTAGTCCCAGGCGCGCGTGATGAAGCCCGCGCGCTGGCCGGTCTCGGCGTAGAGGTCGTAGAGCGCGCGCAGGTCGTCGCCGCCGCTCGCCTCGCGGATGGTCACCCCGCGCTTGGAGGCCTGACGCACGCTCCAGCGGGTGTCCTTCTCGAGCGCCGCGAAGAGCGCGTCCTCATCCGGCGCGAGATCGAGCTCGAGCGTCGCGATCACCGGCTGGATGTCGGGCGCGCGGCGAAAGCCGGCCGCGCGGAGCGCGCCTGCCGCGAGTTCGGCGTCGATCTCGGGATCGACTTTGAGAAAGATCGCTCGCCGCTCGCGAGCGATGGATGCGAGCTTCGCGAGCGCTGCTTCGAGCTGCGACGACTCACCCAGGATCGGTCCCCGTGGAACGTACGCGATCGATCGTCCCCCCGGGAGCGATCGCCAGAGGACGAGCGCGACCGGCAGCGCTTCAGACCCGAGCTGGTGGAATTCGGCGCGCCAGCCTTGTGCCTCGCGGATCTTCGCCCACGCGGCCGACTGCATGACGTGACCCGCCGGCGAGCGGACCGCCGCGTCGTCCCAGCCTGGTGGTGCCCCTGCCCCAAGAGGGGCCCCTACCACTGCCTCGGTCACGCGCTCGCTGCCGCGAGCCGTCGCCGCGCGCCGAACCTCCAGAGCGGGAACAGGAACGCGGTGACCGGCGTCTCGAGCGCACCGATCCACGGCGTGATCTCGCCGCCGAAGCCAAGCTTGAAGTTCTCGACGCCCGCGAGCTCGTCCCCCTCGGCGAGGCCCCACATGTCGTAGCGGCGCACGCCGAGCTCCTTCATCTGCATCAGCGAGTGCCACTTGAGCAGGTAGAACGGACGCTTCTCGCTGTGGGCGCCGCTCCATCCGCCGAAGAGCTCCCACGCGCGATCACCGATGCGGATGACGAGGAGGGCGCCGACGTCCTCGCCGTCGACGCGCGCCATCCGCAGGTGCAGCGCATCCCCGAACGCCTCGACCAGCGAGGCAAAGTACGCGAGGTCGTGTATCCCGAAATCGTCACGCTCCGCGACCGTGCGCAAGACGCGGTGGAAGCGCGCCAGGTCCGTCGTCTTCTCGGTCACGACGCCTTCACGCTCGGCCTTGTGGACGTACTGCCGGGTCTTCTTGCGCATCGCGCCGAGCAGCGTCTCGGCATCCCGCGTGAGATCCATGAGCAACGTCCGACGCGGCTGCACGTACACCGGCGATCGGCGAATGCCGTCCGCTTCGAGCGCCTTCGCGAGAGCGTCGCTCTCGGCGGCCTCGGGATCGCACAAGAGGCTCACGGTCATGCCGCGCGCGAGCGCTTTGCGCAGGGCGACGATCGCGCCCGGGAGCCGCCCGTCCTCGACGAGCGGACCGCGCGGCGCGTACGCGACGTCGAGTCCACCCACGAGACGCTTACGCAGCACCTGCACGCAGCCGACGCGTGCGGGTCCGTCCTCGAAGACGTAACGCTCCGCGCGCCAGCCGGTCGCGGATTTCACCTCGGCCCATCCGATCGATTGGAGAAGATGCGGACGCCCGGTCTCGTGCATGAGTCCGCTCCAGTCGCGCACCTCGTCCGCAGTCGCCGGCCGTGCCCTCATCGGGCCAAGCCTATGCGGCGTCTTTGCCTGGGGTCGCGGCCGCTCCCGGGAGCTCGCGGGCCGTGAACGTGCACTCCGGGTACCGCTCGCAGCCGTAGAACATGGAACGCCCTCGCCCGCGGCGGCGGACCAGCTCGCCCTTCCCGCACTCGGGGCACACGACGCCGGTCTTCTGCTGCGTCTTCTTGATGTACTTGCAGTCCGGGTAGCCGGTGCAGCCGACGAACGGACCGAACCGTCCGCGTCGCCGCGCCAGCGGCTTGCCGCAGTCGGGGCAGATCTCGCCTTCGAGGATCTCGAGCTGCGGCTCCTTCTGGCCCTCGAGCGGCTCGGAGTAATCGCAAGCGCCCTCGGGAAGGGGCTCGCCCTTCTTCCCCTTCTTGAAGCCGGTGCACGAGTAGAAGCGGCCGTATCGCCCGAGCTTGATGATGACCGGCCGTCCGCACTTCGGGCAGATCCGGTCGGTGGCCTCCTCGGTGACGTCCGACTTCTTGACGCTCTTGTTCTTTTCCTCGACGAGCTTGGCGAACGGCTCGAAGAAGTCCCGGACGACGGGGACCCACTCCACCTCGCCCGCCGCGATCCGGTCGAGATCCTCTTCCATCCGCACGGTGAATCCCGTGTCGACGATGTCCGGGAAGTGCTCGTGCAGGAAGTCGGTGACGACGAAGCCGACGTCCTCGGGCATGAGCGCGCGACCCTCTTTACGGACGTACTTGCGATCGACGAGCGTCGAGATCGTCGGCGCGTACGTCGACGGACGGCCGATGCCGAACTCCTCCAACGTTTTCACGAGCGACGCTTCGGTGAAACGCGGCGGCGGCTGCGTGAAGTGCTGCGAGGCATCGATGCCGAGGAGCTTCAGGGCCTCGCCCTGCTGCACCTCGGGAAGCGGCGCGATCTCCTTCTCAGGCTCGTCAGTGGACTCGAAGTACACGCGCAGGAACCCATCGAAGAGCACCCGCCGTCCGTTGGCGCGGAGGAGGTACTGGCCGGCCTCGATGTCGAGGCGCGTGTTCTCGAAGCGGGCCGGCGCCATCTGCGACGCGATCGTCCGCTGCCAGATGATCGTGTACAGCCTGAGCTGGTCCGGCTTGAGGTACCGCTTCATGCGGTCGGGCGTGCGCGAGAGATCCGTCGGCCGGATCGCCTCGTGCGCTTCCTGGGCACCCTTGGACCGGGTCTTGTAGTGGCGCGGTTTCTCGATCGCGTAGGGGGCGCCGAACTCCTTGGTGATCACGTCGCGGGCCTGATGAAGCGCGCCCTCGGCGACGTGGAGCGAGTCGGTACGCATATACGTGATGAGCCCGACCGGCGCGCCGTCGCCAACCGCGATGCCCTCGTAGAGCTGCTGCGCCAGCACCATGGTCCGCTTCACGGAGTAGCCGAGCTTGCGCGACGCCTCCTGCTGGAGGGTCGAGGTCGTGAACGGCGGCGCGGCGTTGCGACCGCTCTCCCGCTTTTCGACGCTCTTGACGGCGTAGGCCGCGTCGGCCAGCGCGGCGCGGTGCTTGTCCGCGGCCTCACCGTCGTGGATCTCGAGCTTGTGGCCCTTCTGCTGGATGACCTCGGCGCTGAACGTCTCTCCAGCGTGGTTCGCGAGCGCGGCCTCGAGGGTCCAGTACTCCTGCGGCTTGAACGCCTGGATCTCGCGCTCGCGATCGACGATGAGCCGGAGCGCGACCGACTGGACGCGGCCCGCGGAGAGGCCGTACCGGATCTTCTTCCAAAGGAGCGGCGACATGGTGTAGCCGACGAGGCGGTCGACGACCCGCCGCGCCTGCTGGGCGTTCACGAGGTCCTGGTCGATCTCCCGCGGATGCTTGAACGCCTCGTCGATGGCGGCGGGCGTGATCTCGTGGAAGGTGACCCGGCGCAGCTTCGACTTGGGGACCTTGATGATGTCGGCGAGGTGCCACGCGATGGCCTCGCCCTCCCGGTCGAGGTCCGTGGCCAGCCAGACGTGGTCGGCCGCCTTCGCCTCCCGACGGAGGGTGCGGGCGTGCTTCTCCGAATCGTCCGGGACGATGTACTCCGGGACGAAGGTCTTGAGGTTGACGCCCATCTTCGACTTCGGGAGATCACGGATGTGCCCGAAGGACGCCTCGACCTTGTAGTCGGGACCGAGCATCCGTTCTAGAGTTCGTGCCTTCGTCGGGCTCTCCACCACGACCAGGTTTTTCGCTGCTACCGCCACTTGAATCCTTTCGCCTAATAAAAGAGCGCCCCACCCGGGCGCCCTCCCGCTACCACTCTAACGTCGGCGTCCACCTGACAGCACACAGGCAGGCGTCTGCGACCGCCTCAGGCGTGGAAAAATCGGACGGGAATACCCTCTTAGGCCTTTGAGCCCGCTGGCACCGCCGAAACCCTCTGTTCGCGCCGGGGTCCCCCGGCCTCGGACGCCTCGGCCGGCTCCCCGTCGCGCGGGGGCCCTCGGCGGTGCCAGCGTGCTTTTGCCTAGAGCAGGTCTTCTCTCTCTTCGCGCCTCAGGCGTTCGACGATCGTCTTCACGTCCTCCGAACGGTCCTTGGTCGTTATAAGGAGGGCGTCCGGGGTGTCGACGACAACAAGGCCGTCGACTCCAATGAGAGCCACCAGCTTCTTGGGAGCCCAGACGTAGTTGTCGTGCGCGTCCTCGGCGACCAGATCGCCGGGTGCCCAGTTGTCCCCCTTCGAGACGATCTCGGCGAGCCGCGCCCACGAGCCCACGTCCTGCCAGCCGATGTCCGCCGGGACGACCGCGACGTTGTCCGCCTTCTCGGCGATCCCGTAGTCCACGGTGGTGCGGTCCGTCTCCTCCCACACCTCGGCGAGCACCGACTCGTAGCGCGGCGAGCCGATCGCGTCGCGGAGGGCGGCGATCGCCGCCGCGGTCTTCGGGAGGTGTTTCTCGTAGGCGCGAAGGATCTCCTCGACGCGCCAGACGAACATCCCGGCGTTCCAGTAGTGCCCGCCCGCGGCGACCATCCGCTCGGCGGCGTCCCGCTTGGGCTTTTCGACGAACCGCTTCACGACACGCACCTCGACGGGTGCCTCGACCTCGAGCTTTTCGCCCGCCTCGATGTATCCGAAACCCGTGTCGGGCCGTTCCGGCGTGATACCCACCGTGACGAGCTGTCCGCGCTCCGCTGCGGCGGTGGCCGCGATCAGGACCTTGCGGAACCGGCCGCGGTCGCTGACGACGTGATCGGACGGGAGCACGGCGACGACGGCATCCGGGTCGAACGCCGCGAGTGCCGCCATCGCGAGCCCGATCGCCGCGGCGTTGCCACGCGGGTACGGCTCGACGACGAGGTGGTCGAGCGGAAGGTCGGGCAGCTGCTCGTGGATGAGCGCGCGGTGCTCGGGAGGCGCGACCACGAAGACGCGCTCGCGCGGCACGAACTCCGAGACGCGATCCACGGTGTCCTGAAGAAGGCTGCGGTCGCCGAGAAGCTCCAGGAATTGCTTCGGTCGGTCGCGACGCGATAGCGGCCAGAGGCGCGTCCCCGCCCCGCCGGAGAGGACAAGGACATAAAGCCTGGGCACTGTCCCCGGAGGTTAGAGCCCGAAGTAGTTGAGGTGCATCGCCGAGCGCACCTCGTGGAGCGTCTTGCGCGCCTCCTCGCGCGCTCGCGCGCTGCCCTCCTCGATGATCCGGTCCACCGCCCTCGGGTCGGCCGCATACCGCGCTCGGCGCTCCCGGATCGGCCCCAGGAAGTTCTCGAGCGCGATGACGAGCTTCTCCTTGACCTCGACGTCGCGGACGGAGCCCTCACGGTACCGGCGCTTCAGATCGTCGACCTCCGCCTTGTTCGGGTTGAAGGTGTCGTGATACGCGAACACCGGATTTCCCTCGACGCGACCGGGCGTCGTCGCGGTCACGCGGTTCGGATCGGTGTACATGCCGCGGACCTTCTTCTCCACCGTCTTCGGATCGTCCGTCAGGAAGATCGCGTTGCCGAGGCTCTTCCCCATCTGCTTGATGCCATCGGTGCCCGGTAGCATCCCCCCTTCGGGGATCAGCGCCTCCGGCACCGGGAAGACCGGACCGAAGAGCTCGTTGAAGCGTCGCGCGATCTCGCGCGTGAGCTCGACGTGCGACTCCTGGTCGCGCCCGACCGGGACAAGGTCTCCTTTGACCATGAGGATGTCCGCGGCTTGCAGGATCGGATAGCCGAGGAGCCCGTATGAGGGGACGGCCAGGTTGTGGTTTCGCATTTGGTCCTTGAGCGTCGGGATGCGCTCCGCCCGCGGCACGGTCACGAGCATCGCGAAGTAAAGGAAGAGCTCGGTCACCTCTGGGATGAGCGATTGCAGATAGATCGTGCTCTTCGTGGGATCGATGCCGACGGCGAGGTAATCGGTCACCAGCTCCCGGATGTTCTTGCCGATCTCTTCGAGGTCCGCGACGCGCGTCGTGAGCATGTGGTAGTCGGCGATCAGGAAGAAGCTCTCGTACTCGTCCTGCAGCTTCACCCGATTGGCGAGGGTCCCGTAGTAGTTGCCGATGTGGAAGCTCTTCGCCGTGGGCCGATCGCCCGTGAGAATGCGCTTCCGCGTTTTCTTCGCGGAAGTCGATGGCTGCCCGACAGCAGTGGCCTGAGCGCTCATGGGAAATGCGATGGTACAGGCAGCACGCGCGCAAGATCAGCGGCCACGAGCGCACCAACCTCGTCGCGTTTGCCGACGAAAAAGTGGTCGACGGCGCTCACCGTCGCGATGCGCGCCTGCGGGACCGCCGCCCGAAGCTCCGCCGCCGTTCCGAACTGATCGTTCTCAGCCGCCACGATGAAAGTGCCGTCGGGGATCTTCGGCAGCGCGCGCGGCGCGAAGCTCACGTCCTTCGTTCCGACGCCCACGAGCGCGACGGCATCGGCGCGCCCGCCGCGCTCGAGGAAGGCGAGCACCTGGAACGCGCCGAAGCTGTATCCCACCAGGCCGAGTGGCAACCCCGGCGCCAGCGTCCGTGCGTAGTCGACGGCGGCAGCGAGGTCGTCGGTCTCGTAGCGGCCACCGGTCCACTCGCCGGCGCTCGCACCGACACCGCGGAAGTTGAACCGAAGGGCGTACCACCCGCGCTCGGCGCACGCTCGCGCGATCGCGGCCATGATCGGGGTCCGCATCGTCCCGCCGTGCGTCGGGAGCGCGTGCGCGATGACGACGATACCGGTGGGCTCGACGTCGGGGATGCGCAGTGTCGCCTCGAGCCGGTCGTCGATGCGACGCGCTTCCTCGCGCACGGATGAAGTCTGCGGGAACCCCCGCGAGGAGGCCGCTGTATAGGCTTCCGACATGCGACAGATCGGGGGGCTCCGCCCCCCGGCGCCCGTCGTGCTCGCGTTGATCGCCGCGGTCGCTTGCCAGGCCGCTCAGGGCCCCGGGCCGTCGCCGAGCTCGAATCCAGCCAGCGGCTCGACCGGCCCCGCGCCCACGCCGACGCAGAGCTATCCGTCGCGTGAAGGAACCTGCGCGATGCGCGTAAGCGAAAGCTTCACCCTCGCGAACGACCTCACCTGCGCCGGCGACGGGATGGTCGTCGTCTCCGACAACCTCACCATCGATCTCGGTGGCCACACCCTCACCGGTCCCGGAATGGGCCCGCAGACCTGGCCGCTCCCGCAGCTCGATAGCGTCGGCGTTCGCGTGGGCGGTCACACCGGCGTGACGGTCCGCAACGGCAACACGACGGCCTTCTCGACCGGGATCTACTTCGTCGACATGCAGTCGAGCGCGATCGAGAACGTCACCACTCTGCGCAACCGCTTCGGCTTTTACATCCACGCGTCCCAGAAGATCACGGTGAAGGACTCGGATGTCGAGTTCAACATCTACGGGCTGCATCTCCAGAACTCCGACGACTGCGTGCTTGTGAACAACCTTCTCGCGCGGCAGACGTACAACAGCCCCGGCGGATACGGCCTGTACCTGTACGCAAGCTCGCGCAACCGCGTGACCGACAACACGATCGACTCGAACATCAACTGGGGCATTTGGTTCAGCGACGCGAAGCAGAACGTCGTCTTTCACAACAACATCGTCGGCAACAACCCGCCGGTGAGCGACAACACCGAAGGCTCCACCGAGCAGTCCAACGCCTGGTACGACAAGCAAACCAAGGAAGGCAACTGGTGGGCCGACTACAAGGGGAAGGACGCGGACGGCGATGGCATCGGCGACACGCCCTATCCGATCCTCGGGCCGGGCGGGATGGTCGATCCGTATCCCTTCGTCGCGAAGGACGGCTGGAAGACCAAGCGACGCGCGACGATCGACCACTACGAACCCGCGGCGGCGCGACCAGCGCGGGGGGTGACCATCGTCGCGCTCGTCGGAGGCGCCGTGCAGTCGATGCGCCCTGGCGACACCCAGCCGCGCGACCTCCTGGCGGCGTACTCGAAGAACGTGCGGCAGATCGCGCTCGGCACCGACGAGCGGACGGTCTACTCGTACACGGACAGGTTCGTGGTGGCGCAGGACGTCCTCACGGGCGAAGCAAGGACCAAACAGGACCTGACCGTCGACGGTGTCGTGGCAGCGAACCGCGACGGCCACTCCGTGATGGTCGTCGGCAAGTCCGGCGCGGAGCAGGTCGACCTTGTGACCGGCCAGGCCGAATACTTCGACTACCACGGGAGCGCCGAATCGCTCGCCCCGAGCTACAAGCACAATCACGTCTTCGTCGCCACGCCACGCGGGATCGACCTCCTCTACCTGAACCTCGGCGGGCGGACCCCGTACACCATCCCGCTCGACGGCGAGCCGACAGCGATGGTCATGGCCGGGTCCGGCACGCGTATCTACGTCGCCATCGCAGGCCAGCCTGTCGTCGATGTCGTGGACACCGAGCAGTACGCCGTCGTCGGCCGCATCGCGACCGACGTCCTCCCCACGTCGCTCGCGATTTCGCCTCGCGAGGACGTCCTCTACATCGGTTCGTCGAACGGCGTCGAGGCCGTGACCATCCGCGAGCGCTCGGTCCTCTCCTCGGCGGCGTTCCTCGGCTCGGTCGCCGACCTCGCGGTATCGCCGAACGGCGACCAGCTCTACGTCGCCCTCGCCGGGCTCTCCCACGCGATCGCCGTGCTGGACGCGCCGCACTTGCGTGTCGCTCATGTCATAGAGCTCGACAACGACCCAAGTCGCATCTTGGTGGCGAGCTACTGACGACCCCGAATCGCCGGGCCCCGCGCACGCGTTAGAAACTGCGCAGTGGGGCGGACGGCGGCAGCCACCGTAGCGCGTGAGCGCGCCCACCTGCTCATCCGACTCGCAGCGATCGCCCTAGGCGGAACCATCGTGTTGCTCGCCGGGGTCGGGGCGACCTCGCTCGCCGCGCTCGTCCTCGTGCTGTACCTCGCGGCTGCGGTCACCGTCCGGTACTACCCCCCGCTGCAGAGGGCGCCATTCGTCGTACCGGTGCTCGACCTCGCCGCCGTGACCGGACTCGTCTTCGCGCTGCCGCTCGCGCTCGGTCCCTGGATCCTCTACGCGTTCGCGATCGGGGTCGCCGCACTTCGCGCCGGGCCGATCGGCGCGGTCGCGGCCACGGCGCTCGCGGTGGTCGGCTACGACGGGGTGCTCGTCGCCCGAGGAGAGCAGGCGCGTGCGACCGACCTCTGGCCGGTGCAGGCCCTCATCGCGATCGGCCTCGTCGTCGCCGAGATCGTGTGGGCCCTCGGGCGCGAGGACGTCGACACGCTCTGGTCCCGCATCCACGCCCGCGCGCTCAGCGGGCTCACCCGCCAGCGCGAGCCCGACGAGGTGCTTCGTACGCTCGTCCATGAGCTCGCCCGACTGCAGAGCGTGCACGGCGCCTGGGCCTGGAGGCTCGGGCCCGACCAGCGTGTGCGGACGACGGTCACCGCCGGGGCAGCGCCACCCGCCGAGATCGTCGTTTCAGCCGAGGGCGCGCGAGCGCTGCTGGTCCCGTCGGCACTCGAGCGCATCGTCCCGGACATGGCCGGTCTCTCGATCCCGATCTCGGTCGAGCCGCCGCTCGTGATCGGCGTCGCGCTCGACGAGATCAAGGACGAGGACCGCGCGCTGACCGCAGGAGCGATCCACGACCTCGTCGGGGACGCCGCCTCGCTCCTTTCGGCCGCGCTCGAGCGAACGCGCCGTGAGGCCGCGCTCCGCGCTTTCGACGAAGCGACGCGTGCGATCGCGGACATCGACGGCGAGCACACGCAGGCCGGCGTCCTCGCGTCGACGGTGCTCGGCGCGGGACGGATCGCGAGCGGGCGTGCCGCGATCGTTCGACCGTCGGATGGGACGGTCCTTGTCGGAGATCTCCCCGGCGGCCCGCTGGCGGAGCTCGCCCGGGACCGCCGCCTTCCGGCGATCGTCGGCGCAAGCGCCGCGCCGCTGGTGGCACAGACCCTGGGGTCGGACGCCACGGTCGCGCTCGTGACCCTGTCCGAGGGACGGGTGCTCGCGGCGCTGGGTCCGCCGGATGCGCTCGGCGCGCGGATCGCGCACATCGAAAGCCTCGCCCGAGCGGCACGTGACCGTCTCGCGCTCCTCGCTGAGCGAGACGCGCTGCAGCTCGCGGCCACGGAGCTCGGCCGGGACGTCCAGAGCCTCGGCGGCGCGCTGCGCGCGAAGGAAGACGCGCTCACGACCGCGGTGCACGAGCTTCGCAACCCGCTCACCGCGGTGCACGGATACGCGACCCTCATGTCGCGAAACCTGCAGGCGGTACAGGGTCAGCTGACCCAGCTGGAGCGGCTGATGGCGGATCTTCTGAGCGCCGAGCAGCAGACGCCGGGCGATGAGGCGCCGGTCGACGCGCCTGCCCAGGCCCGTCAGGCCATCGCTCGCGCACGCATTCGAGGTGCTCGCATCGACCTGGAAGCGCCGGCGCAGCCGGTGCGCCTCGCGATCGGCGAGGCGCGATTCGCCCAGCTCCTCGACAACCTCATTTCCAACGCGATCAAGTACTCGCCGATCGGGGAGCCGATCCTCGTCTCGATCGCGGTCGAGGAAAGCGTCGGCAAGGTCAGCGTGATCGACCACGGGATGGGCATCCCGCCCGAGCATCTGGGTCGCATCTTCGATCGCTTCTATCGCGTCGGTGGTACCGCGGATGCCGTCGCTGGCCAGGGGCTCGGTCTTTCGATCTGCAAAGAGATCGTGACCGCGCACGGAGGGAAGATCTGGGCCGAGAGTGAGGGCACGAGCCGCGGGAGCACCTTCTCCTTCACGCTGCCGCTGGCCGTTGGAGCCGCGACGACCTAGCCAGCGTGCCCTGGATCCTGTCCAGACTTCGAGTGGTGCGCTGTGGCGGGGTCTTCTGAGCGAGCGGCCCCTGCGGGCGGTCCATCGCGATCCCACGAGGGGCCGAGCGAAGAAGACCTCGTCGCTGCTCCTACTCCAACCCCGGGAACCGCCTTCCTCGGCGATAACGTGCGGGCGCGGCGGGTGGCAGGGCGGGACGGTTGAGCAGCGTCGGGGTCTTCTGAGCGAGCGGCCCCTTGCGGGCGGTCCATCGCGATCCCACGAGGGGCCGAGCGAAGAAGATCTCGTCGCTGCTCCTACTCCGATTCCGGGAAGAGTGCTCGGCGATAAGGTGCGGGCACGGCGGGTGGCCACGGCGGACGGTTGAGCAGCGTCGGGGTCTTCTGAGCGAGCGGCCCCTTGCGGGCGGTCCATCGCGATCCCACGAGGGGCCGAGCGAAGAAGACCTCGGCGCTGCTCCTACTCCGACCCCGGGACCCGCCGTGCTCGGCGGTCAGGACTTGATCATGTGCTTCTCGAAGAAGCGGACCACTTTGGGCCACGCGTCGGCGCGGTTCTTGGCTTTCGCGAGACCGTGGCCCTCGTCCTCGTAGCGGAGGTACTCGACCTCGCGACCGCGAGCGCGAAGGGTCGCGACGATCTGCTCCGCCTCCTGCACGGGCACGCGCGGATCGTTCGCGCCGTGGATCACCATGAGCGGCGCCTGGATCCGTTCGATGAAGTTGAGCGGCGAGATCGACTCAAGGAAGTCCGCGTCTTTCTCGGGATCCCCGTACTCCGCGGCTCGGAGCGGCCTGCGCCAGGGGGCGGTACGCGCGAAGAAGGTCGCAAAGCTCGCGATCCCCACGATGTCGACGGCCGCAGCCCACTTTCGTTCGGCACAGAACGTGATCGCCGCGAGCGTCATGAATCCGCCGTACGAGCCCCCGATCACGCCGATGCGATCGGCCGGAGCGATGCCCGATTCCGCGAGCCATGCTGCGGCCGCGTCGAGGTCGCGCACCGAGTCCATGCGCAGCCGCACGTCGTCGAGCGACATATATCCGCGGCCGTAGCCGGTCGAGCCGCGGACGTTCGGCTGAAGCACGTTGAATCCGGCTCCGACGAGGGCCACCGTGAGCGGGTTCCAAAGTGGGCGGGCCTGGCCCTCGGGGCCTCCGTGCACCTGGACCACGGTCGGGCGCGAATCCTTCCGCGCGCCACGTGGCCGCAGGAGGAATCCCGGGATCGTCCTGCCATCGAATGACCGCCACGAGACGACCTCGTCTTCAGGAAGTCCCTCGGCCGAAAGCCCGGCCATCTGCGGGGGCACCGCGAGAGACGCCGGACGTCCCGGCGCGGCTACGAACACGGCGGACGGAGCGTCAAACCGCGCCCAGGCGACCGCGACCGTCCCATCCGGCGCGACCGCGAGGCTGTTGCCGATGAGATCGGTGGCGAGATCGCCTGGCGGTAGGCCCGCGACCGGCGTGTCCTTCCCGTCCGAGAGGAGACGGACCTCGGAGCGACCGTCGACATTCAAGGCGTACGCGACCCGCTCGCCGGCGACGGCGAGATCGTCGACGACGCGGTCGGGCGCGACGAGATAGCGGAACGACCCATCGAGGCCGAGCCGCGCGATGGCCGCCAGGTCGCGGTCGCGGTCGGAAAGGACAAGGATGCCGTCGTCGAATTCGTGCGCCGACCGGTGCATGGCGATCGGCATCTCCGGGGTCAGTCGTTTGATCGAGCCGTCGTGGTCGACGAGCGAGAGGTGGTTTTGATCGCCGCGCGCACGGTTGGTGGTGACCACGACACGGCCGTCGCGGAGGGCGGCCGCCCCAAAGCCGGTGCCGTCATGACGGAACCGGAGCTTCGACGTACCACCTTCCGCGGGGAACTCGTGCAGATCGAAGAACCGCTCGTCTCGGAGATTGGCGAACACGAGGACGCCACGGCCATCCCGGCTCCAGTCAACGACGTGATGGATCCGATCGCGAACCGTCGACAGTCGGCGCGCCTCCGTGCCGTCCGCATTCATGACCCACAGCGCCCACCGCTCGTCGCCACCTTCGTCGGCGCCGTACGCGATCCTTGTCCCATCAGGCGAGAGGCTATAGGCGCCCACGCGATCGGCCTCGTATGAAAGGCGCAGCGGGACGCCACCGGCGAGGGCCACGCTCCAAAGCTGCATCGTCCCCGTGAGATCGCTGACGTAGTAGAGGGTCCCCGCATCGGGGGAGAGCGCGAGGCGCGAAGCGCCGCGCGCGTCGAGAATCCGTATCAGAGAAGGGGGCACCGAAGGAGTCTGGCATGGCTTCGTGGACAATGGGCCGTGGTGGGTGGTCGCGGCCTCGCGATAGGGGTGGTTCTCGCGTCCCTCGCAAGCGCCTGCGCGCCGGGCGGAGGGATCGCCGTGCCGTCGACTTCCCCGGCCAGCCCTCCGTTCACCGAGACCGTCATCCAGTCAGGGCTCATCGTCCCCTGGGAGATCGCCGTCGCCGACGACGGACGCATGTTTGTCACGGAGCGGCCCGGCACGATCAGCCTTTTCGAGAGCACCGCGCCGATGGCCAAGCGCGCCGCATCGGTGCAAGTCGCCGGCGTTCGTGCGATGGGCGAGGCGGGCCTCCTTGGCCTCGCTCTCGACCCGGACTTCGCGAGAAATCAGCTCTTCTACGTCTGCGCCTCGCGCCTCGAACAGGGTGAGTGGCGGAATGAGATCCTCCGCTATCGGACGTCGGCGAACGCTCTCACTATCGACGCGACGATCCTTCACACGGGGATCGTGGCGAGCGGGCTTCACGACGCATGTCGGCTGCGTTTCGGACCGGACGGCAAGCTCTGGATCGTCACCGGCGACGGCGGCCAGCCCGCCCGGTCCCAGGACGCCGCATCACTCAACGGCAAAGTGCTCCGGATCAACGCCGACGGGTCCGTTCCGAGCGACAACCCGACGCTGAAGGGGCAGCCGGCGCCGTCGGCGGTGTACGCGCTCGGCCTGCGCAATCCGGGCGGTCTCGCGTTCCAACCCACCACCGGCACCTGCTTCGTCGTCGATGCCGGCGACCAAATGCAGGACGAGATCGACGAGGTCTCGGCCGGAGCGAACTTCGGCTGGCCGACTGTTCTCGGTCCCGGTGGATCGAGCCGCGGGTTCACGGATCCGGCATGGACCTCCGGCACGGCGATGCTCGCGGTCGCCGGAGCGGACTTCCTGGCTGCTCCGGGATGGGGCTCGTGGACCGGGTCGTTCGTCGTCGCGACGCTGAAGGAGCAGGACCTCCGCCGCTTCAGCGTCGAGGAAACGCACGCGACGGCGCGCGAGATCCTCCTCGATCGGAAGTACGGACGCCTGCGCGCGGTCACATCTGCACCCGATGGTTCGCTCCTCGTCACGACGAGCAATGGGAGCGGCGATCGGATCGTGAAGATCACACCCTCGCGCTAGCGGCGCACGAACCGCCCATCCGGTGTCGCCGAGATCGCCCCACGAATCACGAGACGCGCGAGATGCGAAACCAGCGTTCCGGCGTTCATACCGACTCGCCGCGCCAACGCATCGGGCCCGGCCGGCGAGCTCGCGAGCGCGTCGAGAATTCGCGCATCGACGTCGTCGCCAACCGGCGCGCGCGAACGCTCGGAGTTGCCGAGTGCATCGAGCAACATCCCCAGACCGGTCAGTGCCTTCGCTCCGCCCGTCGCGATCAGGGCGTTCGCGCCTGCCGACGCAGCGACGCCGATCGGCCCCGGCACCGCGTAGACCGGACGCCCCAGACGGCGCGCCTCCTCGGCGGTGATGAGGGCTCCCGATCCGACAGGAGCTTCGACCACAACGGTGAGCTCGCCGAGCGCCGCGATCGTGGAGTCGCGTTGCGCGAAGGTCCACTTCCGCGGTGGCGCGTCCGGCGGGAATTCTGAGACGAGCCCTCCCCCGGCTCGGATCGCGTGAGCCAGCCGCCGTCGGCGGCCGCGCGCCTCCTCGAGGTACGAGGCGATCCCGGCGCCGAGCACGGCCAGCGTATTTCCGCCGGCGTCCAGAGCGCCTTGATGCGCGGCGCTGTCGACGCCCTGCGCGAGGCCGGACACGACGACGATGCCCGCATCGGCGCATGCGGCCGCGAGCTCGCGAGCGACGCGTTCGCCGTACGGGGTCATGCGCCGGGTGCCGACGATGCTCACCGCGCGCGCCGCAAGGACGACCGGGTCGCCGTCGAGCCAAAGCGGATCGGGCGGACAGCGAAGGTCAAGGAGGCCGCGTGGGTATCGCGCGTCGGCGGGGCCGATGCCGATCACGGGTCCGAACGCAGAAGCAGCGCGAGAGCCACGTCCTCGCTTCGTACTCCGTCGCTTCCCGCAAGATCCGCGGCCGTCCGAGCGACCCGCAGCACGCGGTGATAGCCGCGCGCCGAGAGCCGCCTCGCACCGACGGCCTCCGCGAGAAGCCCTTCGGTCACGGAGTCGACGGAGCAGAAGCGCTTCACCTCGGACACGGTGAGGTCGGCGTTCACCCGGCGACCGGTCGCGGCGAGGCGCGCGCGCATGCGCTCACGCGCGGCGAGGACTCGCTCACGCACGTCGGCGGAGCGCTCGCGGCCGTCGTCGCGCAAACGCTCGAACGGGATGCGCGGCACGTGGACGCGCAGATCGATGCGATCGAGCAACGGACCTGAGAGCTTCCCGCGATACCGCTCGATCTGGTCGGGAAGGCAGGTGCATTCGCGCTCGGCATCGCCCCAGAAGCCGCACGGGCACGGGTTCATTCCATCGACGAGGACGAAGCGCGCCGGGTATGTCGCGGCGCCACCCGCGCGCGAGATGGTGATGGCGTGCTCCTCGAGCGGCTCGCGCAGGGTATCGAGGACGCTTCGCGAGAACTCGGCGACCTCGTCCAAAAATAAGGCGCCGCAGTGCGCGAGACTGACCTCGCCCGGACGGGGCGGCGATCCTCCGCCGACGAGCGACAGGTGCGACGCGGTGTGATGTGGCGCGCGGAACGGCCGCCCGGTCAGCACCGGATGGCGCGGATCGCTGAGTCCGGCGACGCTGTGGACCGCGCTCGCTGCGATCGCCTCGGCGTCGTCGAGCGGCGGAAGGATCGATTCGAGGGCTCGGGCGAGCATGGTCTTCCCGGTGCCGGGCGGTCCGACGAGGAGCAGGTTGTGGCCGCCGGCTGCCGCGATCTCGAGCGCGCGCTTCGGCGTCTCCTGCCCCGCGATGTGCGCGAGGTCGACCGGATGCGGCGGCGCCGCGGCGCGGAGCGGGACCGCGGTCGGAGCGGCCCGCGCCCGGCCCTCGAGGTGCTCGACGACCTGGCGGAGCGACGCGAAACCGAACGCCTCGACACCGCACGCGGCTGCCTCCCCCGCGTTAGCATCCGCGACCAGAGCTTCGCGGACCCCGCGCGTCGCGGCGTAACGCACGCGCGGCATCGTCCCGCACACCGGCCGCAGCGCGCCGTCCAGCGCGAGCTCGCCGAGACAGAGCGCGCTGACGTCCACGCGCAACTGTCCGCTTGCGCGAAGGATGCCCAACGCGATGGCGAGCTCGAACCCGGTGCCCTCCTTGCGGCGCTCGGCCGGCGCGAGGTTTACGGTGACCCGGCGGAGCGGGAACTCGAAGCCCGAGTTGCGGATTGCGGCACGTACGCGCTCGCGCGCTTCCTGGACTGCGGCATCCGGCAGCCCGACCACGACGAGTGCGGGCAGGCCGTTCGCGACGTCGACCTCGACGGTGACGAGTGCGGTCTCGAGACCCCAGAGCGCGCAGGCGGTCACGCGCGCGACGGAGCGCGCGGTCGGTGGCCGGTCCGGCGCGGTGATCGCGATGACGGCAAGGCTGGACGGACGCCGCGTTCACGGGGATGGGACGATCCGCCGGTACCGGAGTCCCATCTCGTCCTGCAAACTAGGCACCGTTGAGCTGGCGGGTGGCCATCGCGCTGTTCGGGCTCGCGCTCCTCACGCGTCTTCCCTTCGCGACCGCCAACCTCTACGCGCCCGATTCCGTCTTGTACGCGCGGGGCATGGAGCGGTTCGACCCCTTCGACCAGCGACCGCAGCCGCCCGGGTACCTCTGGTACGTCCTCGTGCTGCGGGCGATCGACCTCGCGACGCACGACCCGAACCGGGCGATGACGATCGTGAGCGCGCTCGCGGGCGCCGCGACCGTCGTGCTCGTCTACCTGCTCGCGGCGCGCCTGTACGACGAGCGCACTGCGCGCGTCTCGGCGCTCTTCGTCCTCACGGCGGTCACGTTCTGGGCGTACGGCGGCGTCGCGTACCCGTACACGCTTCTCGCCGCGCTCACCGCGCTCTGCGCGCTCCTCTTCTGGCGCGCCGTCGATCCGGCGCAGACACGCAGCGCTCGCGGGCTCAGGCTGCTCGTCGCGTCCGCGGCGTGGGGGGTCGCGATCGGCTTTCGGTCAGATCTCGCGATCTTTCTCGCGCCGGTGTGGCTCCTCGCTGCGACAGGCGCAACGCCCGCGACCGCAGCCCTTTCCGCGGCGATCGTCGCGGCGCTCGTCGGCGCGTGGGTCTTCGCGAGCGCCTTTGCGGATGGCGGCCTCGCCCGTTTTCTCGAAGCGGTGCAGATCCAGAGCAAGTTCGTCGACGATCGCTACAGCGTGTTGGGGAACGGCCCGATCGCGATCTATCGCAACCTCTACGAGCTCGGACGCTTCCTGGGGCGCGGGCTCTATTTCCTCATACCGCTCGTTGCGGTCACGCTCATCTCAGCCGAGGCACGCCGGATCGAGCTTCGCGACCGCGTGCGGACGGCGTTCATCGCGCTCTGGCTGCTCACACCGCTCGCGTTCTACGTGTTCATCCACGTCGGCGAGTACGGCTACATCTTCAGCCTGCTGCCGGGCCTCGCGATCGTCGCGGCACGCGGCGCGATCGCCCTCGCGAAGGGCGTGCGCATGCCGCGCACCTTCAAATGGATCGTCGCCGCGGCCGTCCTCGCCAACGCCGCCATCTTCTTGCTGACCGACACGCCCATCTCGGCGCGCGACATCGCGCGACACGACCGTGGGATCGACGAAAAGATCGCGTATCTGGCGTCGTTCGCGCCAGACCGCACGCAGGTCGTGACGGCGTACGACGACGTGCTGGTGAACCACTACCTGCATGGACCGGCCGTGCTTCGGTATGACCCGGTCGCGATGCCGGCCTTCACAGCGGCGCTCGCCTGCGATGCGGCTCCATCGCACCCTCCCTGCGCGGGCACCGACGTCGACGTGGTGCTCTGGGATGATCTGCTCCGCGCCGAAGGGACCGGCTGGGAAGAGGTGCGGATGCCTCACGGCGCGCGGTTGCGGATCGCGCACGTCCCGCGGTCGGCGTCGCTACGGGTGAGCGAGGGCCTCGGAGTGGAGATCGTCCGCTAACAACGCGGCGATCCGCTTGCCCGCAAGCCAGCTCGCCGCGGCGAGGGGCGCGCCGACGACGGCGGCTGCCACCGGCCACAGCGAAAGCCACGGCCGTGCCACGGTCTGCTCGTAGTACTGGAAGAAGAGCACCCCGAGGCGCGGCTCGACTCCCGCGAGCGCAGTGGTCGGTGCCGGCGGCCCGAACAGCAGCATTCGCGCGAGCTCCGCGGCGACGAACGCGACGGTGAACCCGAGGCCGAGCGTGAGGGGGTGTGCCAGGCGGCCGCCGCGCCTCCGCAGAAGATCCATGGCGATCGCGCCCGCGATCACGAGCGCTGGGAACGCGGGCGGGCGCCAGCCGCTTCCGGCGAGTATCTCGTAGCCAAAGAGGGCGATGATCGTGTAGGCGAGGGCGGCCCAGGTTGCCGCCCAGCGGCCGGGAAGTGCGACGGTCGCGATCGCGAGCGTCGCCGGGACGAGCGCGGAGACGAGCAGTGGATAGAAGAAGGCTTCGCGCGCCACCGAGGTGACGTAGTAGAAGTTGAGGGCGAAGATGCTGATCGCGCAGAGATTCCCGAGCGTGAACAAACGCAGGAGGCGCCGGAGCCGGTCGTCGAGCGGGAACACGCCAGGCGCGGTCGCCGCGATCCAACCGAGAAGCCCGATCGCGCCCCCGGCGATGCCGGCGAGATGCGGCGGACTCCAGATGTCGACGTCGCGGCCGAAGATCGAATGCCAGAGGTTGTCGAACGGGCCCGCCAGGATCGTGACGAGCGCGCCGATCCCGATGAGCGCGAGCCCAAGCTCGGCACGGAGCGGCCCCACCACGAGCGCCCGCCCGCGAATCGGGCGACCGGCCACGGCGGTCGCGGTCGCGATGAGAGCCGCGACGCCCCAGAGCGCCACGCCCACGTAGATGAAGAGATGCGGCGTGCTCCAAAAGGTGTCGCGGCCAAAGAGCCGGTGCCACGAGACATCCCATCCCGAGCCGAACCAGCTGAGGAGGGTCCCAAGGAGCCCAACGATGAGCGGCACGGCGGTACTCATCCGCGCGACCTCAAACCGGCGGAGCGGCAGCGCGATCGTCGCCATGACGCTGATTCTATGAAGCCTCGATGATCTCTACCCGTGTGCCATCGACCCCGACCGTGAGCGCCGCGACGACCACACGCCAACGGGCATCGCGCTCACCCCGAAGCGCGAGCCACCCGGCGGCGAGTCGTGCGAGCCGGCCGAGCTTGCGGCGGTCGACCGCTTCGGCCGCGGCCACGAACGATCCGGCGCTCCGCGTCTTCACTTCGACGAACACGTAGCCGTCGCGGTCGCGGCAGACCAGATCGATCTCGCCGAATCGTGTGCGCTGGTTGCGGGCTACGACGCGCAGGCCCGAGCGGGCAAGCTCGGCCTCAGCCGCGCGCTCGCCGGCGAGCCCAAGGGCGAGCCGATCCACGTGACGAAGATCGGCGCCTCATTGCGCCAGCGATCGTGAAACGGCAGAGGGGGCTGGGCGGGCTAGAGGTCCTTCTCGTACGAGATCCACGCAGGCTGCTTGACGAAGCCCATCGCCTCATTGATCGAGAGCATCGGCCTGTTGTGGACGTCGTTCCACGTTTTGATGTGCTCGACGCCCGAATCGATGGCGTACCGGACCGTCCGCAGCTTGAGCGCCGTGGCGATCCCCTTCCCGCGGGCGTCGCGGCGGACGCCGGTGATCCCCTGCCACAGGAATGACGGGTTATCGAGCGAACGGAACATGTTCGAGACTCCGAGGTATCGACCGTCAGTGTCGATGGCAATGAAGAACGCGTCGAGAAGGGCATTGGGTGCGTCGATCTCGTCACGCCGAAATTCCTCGAAGGTGTGGCGGGTCGGTGGATCGACGCTCGGGATGTCCATCCGGCAGTCCTCGTTCAGCTCGAAGGCTTTCTGCAGTGCGGAGCCGTCGCGCTCCATCTCGTCGGCGAGTGCGGTGATGCGGATCCCTTGCTTGGCGACGCGATCGTCGGCGATCGCGAAGCGTGCGAAATCGAATCCCTTGACGAACAGCCGCGACTCCCAGTCGCGCTTGACCTCGCGGAAGCCGCGCTCGGTCAGGAACCGGACGCCGTCAGCCATCGATTCCTTCGCTGAGGCAGCGACGGTCTTCCCCAAACGCGCGCGCACCTGATCGAGGAGCGCCTCATAGAGGGCGCCGCCGTGACCCCGTCCTCGGTGTTCGGGGTGCACGGTGATGTCGATCCGGTACTTGGTCGGGACGAAGGCCCAACGCATGTGGTTCACGAGACCGATCCCCACCACGCGGCCGCCGTCCTCCGCGACCACGCGGGACTTGAAGTACTTCTCATGGTCCCAGGTCTCGTCCCAGTGACGCCACTCCTCCTCGGTCTCTCCGTAGTCCGGATAGGAGGCCTTGTTGAGGGCGACGAGGACCGGATAGTCGGCGGACGTGGCGGCACGAACAGCGGTCTTCGCAGGGGTCTTCACGGCTCGGCTGACCTGGCCGACGGGATCAGGCGGAGAACGTCAACTGGGTGACACTCCGGCGGTCTCGAGCTCGAGCGGGATCTGCTGCTCGGTCGACAGCATCATCCGAACGGTCCCGAAATCCTGGCGATGGAACGGCGTGACGCCGAGCTCACGAAGAGCCTTGCGGTGGTCGATCGTCGGGTAGCCGCAGTTGTGCTCCCAACCGTAGCCGGGGTACTTCGCCGCGAGCTTCGCCATAAGGCGGTCGCGGGTGACCTTCGCGACGATCGATGCCGCCGCGATCGAAAAGGATTTCGCGTCGCCCCTCACGATCTCGGTGTGCTTTCCGGGAGCGAACGCCGGATCGAGGATCCGGCGCCCGTCGACGAGGACCCAGTCGTACTCGCCGATCTGTCGCAGCGCCCGAAGCATCGCGACATGGCTCGCGTGATAGATGTTCAGGCGATGGATCTCCGCGAGCGAGGCCGCGCCGATGCCCACCTTCACGACACGGCCGCGGATCGAGTCGAGCAGTCCTTCGCGCTGGAGGCGCGTGAGGACCTTGGAGTCGTTGACCTTGCGGATGAGCCGGGTGTCCGGGGTGACGAGGCAGGCCGCCGCCACGACGGGACCCGCGAGAGCCGCCATGCCGACCTCGTCGACGCCGACCACACGAAGGAGCCCTTGCGCCCATAAGCGCTTCTCGTTGTTAAGAGAAGGCACAGGAGTCTAGGTTCGGCTACCGGCTACACGCCGGTCAAGTCATCGGCGCTTTTCGCGGAGAGTGGCGGCCTTGCCCACGCGCTCGCGGAGGAAGTAGAGCGCGGCGCGTCGTGCGTGCCCGTGTCGGATGAGCTCGATCTTCTCGACGCGCGGCGAGTGCACCATGAAAGTGCGCTCCACGCCGATGCCGCTCGCGATCCGGCGGACGGTGATCTGCTTGTCGACCCCGCCGTTACGCACGCGGAGCACCGTGCCCTCGAAGTTCTGGAGGCGCTCGCGGTTCCCTTCGACGACCCGCACGCTCACGCGCACGGTGTCTCCAGGCCGGATCTCGGGCAGATCGGCCTTTAGCTGCTCTCGGGCAAGCGTGTTCAAGAGGTCGTTCATAGGAATGGTTAGGGCACTCACGAAGTAAAGGGAGTCTAGCAGCAATCAGCGCTTCGCCTTCTTGAGGCGATCCAGGATCGTCACGTGTGACACGCCGAAATGCCGCGCGAGCTCGCGAACGGTGAGTCCGGTGCCCCGCATCTTCGAGACCTCTGCCACCGTCGGGCTGCGCTGTCCGCTGCGCGGCGGCCGGAGCCGAACACCCGCCGCCCGCAGCCGTGCGCGCACGGTCGCGGGCGAGATTCCGAACCGCGCCGCGATGCGGTACGAGCCAACGCCGGAGCTGTATGCGGCCTTCAGGTCGGCGTCGGAGACCCGATCGCGTACCGGCGGCCGCGGCAGCCGCGCGCGTTCTGCCGGGGTGAGGCCGGCCCGTTCGAGCAGGTCGGGACGGCGCTCGGCGGTGCGGCGGACGGCTTCGGCACGACGCCATCGCGCGATCGCGGCGTGATCCCCCGAAAGCAGCACCGTGGGAACGCGACGGCCCTCATGCTCGACCGGCCTGGTGTAGTGCGGGCCTTCGAGGAGACCTTCGGTGTGCGACTCGTGCGTGAGCGACGCCGGCTCGATCACGCCTGGGACGAGGCGCGTGACCGCGTCGATGACGACCATCGCCGCCAGCTCGCCGCCGGTCAACACGAAATCGCCGATCGAGAGCTCCTCGTCGACGTCGCCTTCGATCACACGCTCGTCGACGCCCTCGTAGTGCCCGCACACGATCACCAGATGCGGAAGCTGCGCGAGACGCCGCGCCGCTGCCTGGTCGAACAGCGCACCCTGCGCGGTCATGAGGACGACGTGGCCGCGGTCACCCTTCGTCGCGCGGATCGCGCGCGTGAGCGGCTCGGGCTTCAACACCATTCCGGCGCCGCCACCGTACGGCGTGTCGTCCACGACGTGATGGCGGTCGGTCGCCCACTGGCGGATGTCGTGGACCGCGAGCTGGATCTGGCCCGCGGCTTTCGCGCGAGCGACGATGCTCTCGGCGAACGGACTCTCGAACATCTTCGGAAAGAGCGTCAGCACGTCGATGCGCGGGGTCATTCGAGGACCTCTTGCGGCACGACCACGATGCGGCCTCCGGCGATATCGACCTCCCGGACCACCGACGCGATGGCCGGGAGCAGCAGCTCGTCGCGCGACCCCTGGGCGCGAATGACGATCACGTCGGTCTCGCCGGCGCGGATTACCTCGCTCACCGCTCCGAGCGATCGTCCGTCGGGCGTCTCCGCGCGGAGGCCGAGGAGATCGGCCCAGAGGTACGCGCCTTTCGCGGCACGCCGCGCATCGGCGCGCGACACGCGCAGAGTCCGTCCGCGGATCCGCTCGGCATCGGTGCGCGTGCTGTAGCCCTCGAACCGGACAATCGGAACGTCGGCCGCGCCGCGGACGGACGCGATGACGAGCTCGCCCACGCCATCGCACAAGAGGCGGGCGCCCCTTCGGAATCGGTCGGCGACGTCCGTGCGCGGCTGGACCTTGACCTCGCCACGCACTCCGTGCGGAGCGCCCACGACCCCGACGACAGGATCGTCGCTATTAATCGATTTCGAGGTTGACCTTTGTTCCATCGCGCGTCGCCATCACCTTGAGGAGCGCGCGGATAGCTTTGGCGATACGCCCACCGCGGCCGATCACCTTTCCGACGTCTGGTTCGGCGACCTGCAGGTGGAGCTTCGTGAAATCCCCATCGAGCTCTTCCGTGACCACGACCGCGGACGGGTCGTCGACGAGCGCTTGAGCGACGTGCTCGAGGAGCACGCGCATCCGTCCCGGCTGCGCCCCCGCCTGACTCATCTAACGGAGGCCGGGACCTCTCCCTCGGGAATGCCACTGCGGATGAGCAGCGAGCGCGTGGTCGACGTGGGCCGTGCGCCGTTCTTGAACCAGTGCCGGGCGCGCTCCGCGTCGACGACGAGGCGGGCGGGCTCGGAAAGCGGGTCGTAGTGGCCGATCGTTTCGATGAACTTCCCATTTCGGGGTGCGCGCGAGTCCGCGATGACGACACGGTACGTCGGCGCTTTGGTCTTACCTACGCGGCGCAGGCGGATGTGAACTGCCAATTCGGTCGGGATCCTCCTCGCGAATGTGCCGTCCGTGGGCCAGTGGGCCCTCGCGGCGAACACCCCAATGATATGGCATCACTTCACATGCGCGGGAGTCCGGGCAAGCGAGGCAACCGGCCGCCCTTGGCCATCGACCCCATCTGCTTCATGAGCTTGCGCATCTCGGCGAACTGCTTGGTGAGCCGGTTCACGTCCGACACAGTCGTCCCGGACCCCGCGGCGATCCGGCGCCGCCGGGATCCGTTGATGAGCACCGGGTCGGCGCGCTCCGCCTTCGTCATGGAAGAGATGATCGCCTCGATCTTGCGCATCTCACGCTCGGCCTCCGGGCCCTCCGGGAGCTGCTTCGCGATCCCGCCCATTCCCGGGATCATCTTCAGAAGATCCCCGAGCGGGCCCATCTTCTTGACCTGCTGGAGCTGGGAATAGAAGTCGTCGAAGGTGAACTGCGCGTCGAGGAACTTCTTGGCCTGCGCTTCGGCCGTCTTCTCGTCCATCTGCTCCTGCGCTCGCTCGACGAGCGTGAGGATGTCGCCCATGCCGAGGATGCGTTGTGCCAGCCGGTCAGGATGGAAGACTTCGATGGCGTCGAGCTTCTCGCCCGTGCCGATGAGCTTCACTGGAACGCCGGTCACCGCACGCACCGACAAGGAGGCGCCACCGCGCGCGTCGCCATCCGCTTTCGCGAGCACCAGACCCGTGAGCGGCAGCCGCGAATGGAAGACCGTCGCGCTCTCCACCGCGTCTTGGCCGGCCATCGCGTCGACCACCAGAAGGACCTCATGCGGCTTCGCCGCGGCGACGACGTCAGCGATCTCGGTCATCATCGCCTCGTCGATGTGAAGGCGGCCGGCGGTGTCGACGATCACGGTGTCGCGGCCCTCGGCGGCCGCACCGCTCGCGAGCGCCGCGACGTCCGCCGCGACGCGTTTCGGATCGACCGCACGCACCGGAAGGCCGAGCTGCTTGCCGAGCGCGACGAGCTGATCGATCGCGGCGGGGCGGTGCACGTCCGCCGCGACGAGGAGCGGATGCCGCCCTTGCTTGCGCAGCAAGTTCGCGAGCTTCGCGGCGGTCGTGGTCTTGCCCGAGCCCTGCAGGCCGGCGAGGACGATCACCGTGGGCGGCCGGTCCGCGCGCGCGAGCGGCGTCGCCGCCCCGCCGAGCATCTCGACGATCGCGTCGTGGACGATCTTCACGACCTGCTGCGCGCCGGTGATCGATTCGAGAACGCGCTCGCCGGTCGCGCGCTCGCGGACAGTGGCGATGAGCTGACGGACGACCTTGAGATTCACGTCGGCCTCGAGGAGGGCGACGCGCACGTCGCGGAGGGCCTCGTCGAGGTCGGCCTCGGTGACGCGCGGACGCCCGCGCAGTCGGTCGAACGTGATGGTCAAACGGTCAGAAAGCTGTTCGAACACCTCACATGACTCTAGGGCGTCGCGCGAGATTCCCTAGTTCATGCTCAGGCGGACCGCCTCCACCGCGCGCTCGCGAACGTGCGAGTGCTCGACCCCACCGTGCTCGTGCGCCACGCCGGATGCGCCGGTCTCGATCTGCCTGATGAACGCCTCGACGACGATCGGATTGAGCTGGGTCCCCGCGACACGGCGAAGCTCGGCGACGGCCGCATCGTGGTCGAGCGCCGACCGGTAGGGCCGAGTCGAGGTCATGGCCTCGTACGTGTCGGCGACCGAAATGATCTGCGCGGCGAGTGGGATCTGGTCGGCCTTCAGTCCGTTCGGGTAGCCGGACCCGTCGTAGTGCTCGTGGTGCGCCAGCACGATCGGCCGGATCCGCTCGAGGTTCGGAACCTCCCCGATCAGGTTCGCGCCGATGACGGGGTGCGTCTTCATCTCCGCCCACTCCTCAGCGGTCAGAGCGGATGGCTTTCGCAGGATGTGCTCCGGTATGCCGATCTTTCCAATGTCGTGGAAGAGCGCGCCGAGATTCACCGCGGCGATCTCGTCGGGACCGAGGCCGAGAGCTTTCGCGACGGCGAGCGCGTGCTCCATGGTGGCCGCGGAGTGGCCCTGCGTCGTGTGGTCCTTGGCGGCGAGCGAGCCGAGCAGCGCCGCGATCACCGACACGTGGGACGTTTCGAGACGCTCGGAGGTCCGCTGAAGGCTCTCGTTCATCGTGACGAGCTCGCGGTTGCGCTCCCGGAGCTGCGTCGATTTCATCGTGTAGAGCTTGAACGAGTACCAGGCGATCCCGAGCGGAAGCACGAAGACGATCACTCCGATGAGACCGAGCGACTGGTACGCGAGCGCGAGCGCCGCGCCGTTCACGGCAGTCGCCAGGTAGTTCACCGGCATCCACGCGAAGTTCTGCATCCAGACGTCGACGAAGCGCGCGTTCGATGTGAGAGAGATGACCGATGCGGTGAGCGCGCTGTTCGCGACGAAGTACACCGCCGCCGAGACCGCAACGGCGAGCATCGTCGGGACGAACGCTCCGGGCGGCACCATCCCGCCGACGAGCTGGTAGGTGCTCGACGCGAGGTAGGTCGCCAGCATCAGCTGCCCGAAGTTGAAGAGCACCTTCCGGGCGGGCTTCGGCTTCGGCGTGTAGGCGTTGACCGCGACGACGACGATCGTGGCCCAGAGGGCAAGCGGGGTGCCGAAAAGAACGTAGGCGGCGATCTTCACCGCGAAGGCGACCGAGATCGCGCTTGATCGGAAGAGCACGACCGGGTTTCGCTGCGCGATCCCGACCAGCGCCATGATGAAGATGAACATGATCGGATCGATCGCGGTGGTCCGGACGTTGATCGAGCTCCCGACGAGAACGATCAGACCGAGCGCGGCGACCAGCCCAATGTAGAGATTCGCTACCTGCTTTTTCATCAGTCGAGCGCCTCCCACCCGCTACGGACCTTCTGGCCCTTGCCCTTCGCCTTGACCTTCGCGCTCAAGGTGTCCCACGTGATGTCTTCCCACGTGACGCTTTCCCACGTCACGTCCTGCCAGTTGACCGCGGACCAGTTGAATGCTTCCCAGGCGAGGTTCTCCCAGGTGATCACGTCCCAGGTGATGTCGGCCCAGTTGACGGCGGACCACGGAACACCCTTCGAGTCGACGCCACCGTTGAACCCGGGGTCGCGCCAGACGAGCGGCTGACCCTTGAGCGACGTGTACACGGTGCCTGCGAATCCGGCCGACACGGGCGCCGCCGCGGCGGCGGTCTGGTCCGCTGCGGCAACCGCCGCCGGCGCGCTCACGAGCCCGCTCCCGGTCGTATAGAGCGAGCCGTACGCGAGCGGGGTCGCCGTGCCCACAAGACGCTGCTTCACCTGCGCCGGGCTCAGCGTCGGCGTGCCCTCGAGCATGAGCGCGACGACACCGGTGACGACCGGCGCCGCCATCGAGGTCCCCGAAAGACGGAAGTACTCCGGCACGAGCGGGTCGAGGCCGGCGACGAGACGATCCGGGAACTGCAGGTCGAGCGTGCTGCCTGGAGAGCGGAGGCTCACGATGCGCCGGCCGGGCGCGACCAGGTCGGGCTTCGCAAGACCGTCGATCGCGGTCGGGCCCTGCGAGGACCACGATGGGATGGCGTCGTCGGCGAGGGTCGCGGTGCCGTTGTCGTCGATGGCGCCGACCGTGATCACGTACGGATCGAAGCCCGGCGTGGTGATGCTCGAGGACGTCGGGCCGCCATTGCCGGCAGAGACAACGACGGTGATGCCCGCGAAGACGAGGATCTCGACCGCGGCGGCGAGAGGATCGTCGTTGTAGCTCACCGTCACCGGTGCACCCGCGGAGAGGTTGACGACGCGGATGTTGTAGTCCGCGCGATGCGCGAGGATCCATTGCATGCCTGCGATCAGGGTCGAGACCGTCGTGGAGCCGGTGGACGTGATGACGCGCACGTCGACGAGGTTCGCGCCCGGCGCGATCCCCGCGTATGCGCCGCCCGAAGCCGTGCCGTCGCCGGCAACGAGACCCGCGACATGCGTGCCGTGTCCGCCCGGGTCGGCAGGTGGCACCAGGGTCGGGGCGGCTCCGCTCGTGAAGTCGACCGACGCGACGATCCGGCCCGCGAGGTCGGGATGAGGCGCGATACCGCTGTCCAGGATCGCGACACCGATGCCGCGACCGGTCACGCCGAGCTGCCGCCAGGCGTCCGGCGCTCCGACCTCGAGGATCCCGGGGCTCGCCGCGAGGGCGGCACCGGCGATCGGGTCGAACGACGCGAACACGAGGTCGTCTGAGGCGACATACGCGACGTCCGAGTCGTTGAGCACGCCAAGGATCTCCGCCCCGGTCAGGATTGCGGAGGCGCCACCCACGATGGAAAGCGCCCGCCCCGTCTTGCCGTTCGCGCGGTGCACGGCTGCGGCGGCACGCTCGGCCTGATGACCGTTTCCTTGTTTCGGGCTCGTCCGGACGATGACCGCGAACTCGTCCTTCGGATGTGATTGCGCGAGCGCGAGTAGAGCTTGGCTGATCTTTCCGTCGGCGCCGTGGGACTTCGCTCCCGCCGGAGTCGCCAGCGTCGCCATCACGATGACGGCCACCAGGCAGAACCCCGCCCAACGTGCGCCCACCCAACCCCGTCTGCTCACGCGACTCCCCCGACGCAGCTTCCCGCCGCGTCCTCACCCCGTTGGGGGATAGCAAGCGCGTTTTGGAATGGGACTTCAAGGGCTAAGACGCGGACTGAATCCCGTCGTACACACGATTGGTACGACGGGTGTCGCGTTCCCGCGCGCATGCTCCCCGGCATGACGCTCCCCGGTTTTGTGTCGAGCGCCGATCTCGCGATCGCGATTTCGATCGCCGCGCTCAGCGTCTCCGCACTCCGAAGCGGGCGGCGGCCAAGGCGCATGCGCTCGTGGCTCTTCTTCGCGCTTGCGTCGCTGACTCTTGTGGCGCAGAGCGCACTCGGAACCCAGGGTGAGACCCTCGCCGACGCGTCCGCGTTGTTCGAGCTGCTCACGCTCGCGCTCTTCGCGATCGGTTTCGTGCTCCTCTATGGTGCGGACCGCGAACAGTTGCGGAGCATCGAGACACGCGCCGAGCTCGATGAGACCACCGGACTCTTGAACCGCCAGGCATTTCGCGAGCTCGTGGCCGCACAGCTTCGTCGGCCCAACCGTGGCCCCTGTGCGCTGGCGGTGGTCGATCTCGACGGGTTCAAGGCGGTGAACGACTCGCGGGGCCACCCCGCCGGCGATGAGGTCCTCGGCCTGGTCGCGACCGCCATCCGCGCGAACCTCCGCGCGGAGGACCTGGCGTCGCGCTACGGCGGCGACGAGTTCGTGGTGTACCTGGCCGACTGCCCGGTCGACAGCGCGCTCCGCATCATGGAGCGCATCCGTGCGGTCGTGGCGGCGGTCACCGCGGCCTCGGGCTCGACGGTCACCGCATCGGTCGGCCTCGCGCTCTCAACCGACGGGGTCCTGGACCTCGACGACCTGGTGGATACCGCGGACCGCGCGCTCCTCTCCGTGAAGCGGTCCGGGAAAGATCAGCTGCTGCTGGCGGATACCGTCTAGGGTCTACGCGCCCGGCCTGGCGATCAGCGTGCGCAGCTCCGCCGGCGCGACCTCAGGGCCGTAAAGGTAGCCCTGCACGATCTCGACCCCGAGTGACGCGAGCGCTTGTTCCTGTTCGACCGACTCAACGGAATCGGCAACGACGCGCGCGTCCAACGCCTTTGCCTCGGCGACGACCGCGGCGATCGCTTTCGCGTTCGCGACGTGGTCGCGCGAGATCGGGAAGGGGATCTTCAATGTGTCGAAGGTGAGCGGTGCCCGCGACCGTCCGAGGGTCGCGTATTCCTCGGAGGCCAGTCGCACACCGAGCGAGTGGATCTTGACGAGCGCTCTGGTCAGGTCGGGATCGATCGTCGATCCGCGCGGGCACTCGATCTCGATCGATTTGGGGTCGACCCCGGTCTCGGCGAGCGCGTCGATGAGCCTGAGCGCATCCGGGCGCCGGAGCGTTTCGCTCCAGACGTTCGCGGCCACGATCGGCACGGCCACACCCTCGGCGCGCCAGCGCTTCGCTTGAAGGCAGATCGCCCGGACGACCCACCGGTCGAAGTCGACGTGAAGACCCGCTTCCTCGACGACTCGGAGGATCTCACCGGGCCCGATCATCCCGTGGACCGGGTGAGGCCAGCGCACGAACGCCTCGACGCCCGCGAGCCTGCCGGTCCGTATGCGGACCTGGGGCTGGTAGTGAAGCGAGAGCGCCCCCGCGGCGATGGCCTGCTTGAGGTCCGAGCTACGGAGCCGCACGATCGCCATTGGGACCGAGTATGCGGAACCTCACTAACTCCCGCGCGTTACTCACGTAATGCCGGTCCGCGCTGTCGCCGGGATCGCCGCGGCCGCTCTTCTGGTGGCACTCGCTTTCGCCGCGTCCTCGCGTCCGCAGGAACGGCCTTCCGTGGCCCCGCCGACGCCCGAGCCGTCGGACCAGACCGGTCTCGCCCACTTCGTTCGGGCGCACGCAAAGGCGACCGCGCCTGAGCCGGGCCGATTCGCCTGGGTGCTGAGCGACGTGACCGGCACCGTGATCCTTCCCGAGGACGAGAGGCAGCCGGCTGCGGTGCTGAGCGGCCTTGGCCGGCCCGAGGTCAGTCCGGGCGGTGGACACCTCTCCTGGTGGACCAACGAGGCGCACGGCATGAGGCAGCTCCACATCTTCGACACGATCACCTTCGCGCCTCCCCAGGTGATAGTCGAGACGGAGCTCTTCACCAAGCTTCAGCTGCTCTGGTCGAACGACGAGGAGCTCGTCGCGTTCCCGCTGCCCGAGCATCTGTCGACGACCAGGATCATCGACCTCGCGGCGGGGACGTCCTTCGACGGCGACTCGACCCAGGTCGCGGCGCTGCCGATCTGGATTCGGCCCGCCGGTCCGGCACCCGATCCGGGAAGCTCGATGCCGCGCGTCCTGAGTCGCTTTGCACGGCCGGATGGAAGCGCGACGACGTATCTCGACTTCGACTCGAGCGCCGGGGGTCGCTGGTTCGGCGAACGCGTCGAGGTCGGGACCGGCGCGCGGACCCCGGTCGAGTGGAGCTTCGGAGGGAACCCACTCGCGATCGTCCGCGTCGGGTCGCTTCGGAGCGAGGCGATGCACTTCGATCAGGCGCCACCGCGCGATGCCGACGGGAGGATCACGCCGGACGGCGCGCTCTGGTCCTTCCGCCAGCGCGTTGGAAGCCCGGTGCGTCGCGAAGCGGTCCGCGCGATGCCGTATGCGGAGTACTCGAAGTCCGCTGGAAGCTACACGCCGAGCATCCCGCCGGACTTGGTCGTCTACCTCGTGGTCATCGAGGTCGAGGAGCCGGTCTACTTCGCACGCGGAGATCTCCGCTGCAGGGAGCTCGTCGCCCTCGTGCGAAGCGACGCACGCAGCGAAGGGTCCGGCGGCGGCTGCATGGGGAATTCCTGGCCGACGAATCTCCTTCCACCTGCTTTCTCGACGCCCGACCCGCGCGACTGGTCTTCCCCGAAGGGCCCGCCCACGCCGGGACCCTCGACGACGCCTTCAATTCACCGCTAGCAACGCGTTCACGAAGGCGGTCGGATCCATCGGCACGAGGTCCTCGGGCTTCTCACCCACCCCGAGCAGCTTGACCGGGAGCCCCAGCTCTTGCGCGATCGCGAACACCGCGCCGCCTTTTGCGGTCCCGTCGAGCTTCGTGACG
>Ga0207646_10000491_pt1 | contig 52916 bp, 51 predicted proteins | sample KBSK5502metaG_FD_184343 | JGI IMG/M metagenome (GOLD analysis project Ga0207646, IMG submission 184343) | Corn, switchgrass and miscanthus rhizosphere microbial communities from Kellogg Biological Station, Michigan, USA - KBS K5-50-2 metaG... | ecosystem: Host-associated > Plants > Roots >...
TGCCCACGTGTTACTCACCCGTCCGCCACTAGCGCTAGCCACCCTTGCGGGCAGCTAGCACCCGTTCGACTTGCATGTGTCAGGCACGCCGCCAGCGTTAATCCTGAGCCAGGATCAAACTCTCCGTTAAAAACCTCGACCCAACAGGGCTGAGGTTAAAGAATCGAATCAGGGTCCCTACGACATTTCGAAGGGCCTTCTCGGAGAAGTCCGTTCCACTCTTCAATTGTTAAGGTGCTCGCCAGGCCCTAAGCGCACAGGATAACCTCCCGCCTCTCGGGCAGCTTGAGAATGATACCCCATCGGGCTACGCAATTGTCAAGAAGGTGCAGGCGCCTCCACAGCGTACCCTGGTCGAGACGCCGTTAAACCGTCGCGGCACCCGCCGGCGCCGATGGCCACCGGTCCCCGGGCCACGGTTCGTATCCGGAATGCGACGCTACTTGACCGGCGGCAGCTGCTCGAGCTCGTCCGCAGCCAGGTCGGTGTAGACCCGGCGGGTCGTAATCTTTGGAATCCGGTCCGCCCTGACCTCCACCTTGTGGCCACCCCGTGCCAGCCTCACCACGATGCCGTGAAAGATATCGTCCTTCTTGTCGCCCAGCAGCTCCTCCGCCCGGCCGATCTCCTCCCCCGACTCACCCATCACCGGCGCCTTCTCCGGCATGGCCAGCCAGGCGATCTCCCGTTCTTCGTCGAGCCCTGTCTCGTCCATTAGAACGCCCGCCTCCCCGAGAACGCCCTCGCCAGTGTCAACTCATCAGCGTATTCCAGCTCCCCGCCGACCGGGAGGCCGTGAGCCAGCCGAGAGGTTCGCACCCCCAACGGCGCGAGTTGCTCGGCGAGATACGCGGCCGTCGCTTCGCCTTCCATGTCAGGGTCGGTTGCCAGGATGACCTCTGACACCGGCTCTCGGCGCAGCCGCGCCACGAGTTCGGCAATCTTCAGCTCCGCCGGTCCTACCCCATCGATGGGCGATAAGGCTCCATGTAATACGTGGTACAAGCCGTGATACTCACCAGTTCTCTCAATCGCAAGGACATCGAGGGGTTCCTCGACGACACACAGTACCGCACGCTCGCGGCGAGCTGACAGACAGATCCCGCACCGTGCTCCCTCGGCGATGAAGAAGCACTCGTCGCAAAAGCGAATCCGCGCCTTGACCTCGACCAGAGCCGCCGCCAGCCGGTCGACCGACTCGCGCGGCGTGCGCAATATATAAAAGGATAGGCGCTGGGCCGTCTTCGGCCCGATCCCCGGCAAGCGCCCGAGCTCCTCCATCACCCGCGTCAGCGCCGCCGGAATCTCGGCCACGAGCGACCCCTATCCCATCAAGCCCGGCGGCAGGCCTATCCCCGCCGTCACTGCGCCCATCTCCTTGCTCGCGAGCTCGCGCGCCCTCTCCATAGCGTCGTTCACGGCCGCCAGCACCAGGTCCTGCAGCATCTCGACGTCGGCCGGGTCGACGACTTCGGGCTTGAGCGTCACCGACAGCACCTTCTGGTGGCCGTTTGCAACCACCTCCACCATGCCGCCGCCGGCAGTCCCGGTCACGGTCTTGTTGCCCAGCTCCTCCTGGATCTTCGCCATCCGGGCCTGCATTTGCTGGAGCTGCTTGAGCATCTTGAACTGCTGGCCCATCTAGCCTCTCCCTCGCGGGGTCACCCGCAAGTTGGTCGCATCAAACCGATTCATCGCCTCTTTCACCAATGGGTCATCCATGATCGACGCCGACGCGCGCGCCGGCGCCGGCGCCGCGGTGGCCGGCTTCTTCTCCTCAGCCACCAGCTCCACCCGTGCCTCCGGTCCGAAGACCTCGCGCACGGCGGCCAGGAGCGTCTCCCGGTTCTTCGGACCATTCGACAGCTCGGCATGCGCCGGATAGCGGAACTCGATCCGCACGAGGCCATCGGTCACAGCGGCGAGCCGCGCCTCCATCAGCAGGCTTCCGACCGGCTTCGGCAATTTTTGCTTCAAGGCGTCCCAGCGGGGGTCCGCACCGAGCACCGCCGGCTGCGCGTCCATCGCCGGCTCGATCAAGCGCTCACCACCAACCGCCTCCGCGGTGGGCGCGGCCACCGGCACCACCGCGTGAACCGGTTGGGTCATGTTGGACAGCAGCGTGACCTCGAGCAGCAGTCGCGCGTCGGCTCCCTTGCGCAGTTCCGGCTCCATCTCCATCAGGCCCTTCCACAGGCCGAGCAGCGCATTCCGCCCGGCCGCGCGCCCGATCCGTTCCAATCCGGCCGACGCCGCGCCGCCCAAACTTTCCGCATCGCGATAGCCGACCGACAGCAGCGCCGCCTCGCGGATCGCGCCGAGGAGCCCACGGACCAGTTGACGCACATCGCCACCGGCGTCGTAGAACCTCTGCAGCTCGGTCAGCGTCTGCGCCGCGTCGCCTTCGGTCGCGTAGGCGAGCAGTCGAACCAGCGTGTCCGGGTCGGCGAGCCCGAGCAGCTCGTGCGTCTTCTGCACGGTCAGCTCCTCGCCGCCTTGCGAGATCAGCTGATCCAGCAGCGTGATCCCATCCCGCATGCTGCCTCGAGCCAGCCGCGCCAGCAGTGCCAGGCTTTGCGGGTCCACCTTGACCTGCTCGTTCTCGACGATCGAAGCCAGATGAGCCGCGATCGCTCCAGCCTCGATCCGCCGGAAATCAAACCGTTGGCAGCGCGAGGCCACCGTCACAGGAATCTTGTGCGGCTCGGTCGTTGCCAGGACGAAGACCACATGGGCGGGCGGTTCCTCTAGCGTCTTCAACAGCGCGTTGAACGCCTCGGTCGTCAGCATGTGCGCCTCGTCGATGATGTAAATCTTCACCTTCAGCACCGCCGGCAAATACTTGACCCGTTCGCGCAAATCGCGGATCTCGTCGATGCCGCGGTTGGAGGCCGCGTCGATCTCGATCAGGTCGACGGCGGCGCCGCTGGCAATCTCGACGCAGTTCGCACAGACGCCGCACGGTTCGGCCCCCTGCCGATTCAGGCAGTTGATCGCCTTTGCCAGGATGCGAGCAGTCGACGTCTTCCCGGTTCCGCGAACCCCCGAAAACATGTAGGCATGGGCCACGCGGCCCTGCTCCACCGCGTTCGTCAGGGTCTGGGCAATCGCATCCTGCCCGACCAGGTCGCCAAACTTCTGCGACCGGTACTTGAGGTAAAGAGTCTGGTACGCCATCGGCTGCCTCGACAATTCTACGAGGCTGCGTCGCCGATAACCGCCGTCCTACGGCACGGGTGCGACCAGGCAGGTCGGCCCGCCATCGGCGCGGAGGAACTCATCGAGCTCGACCTCGACGACCGACTCACCCGCGTTGCGCAAGGCCTCGACCGCCGCGGGCTGTCCCTGGGCGATAAAGCAGCGACCACCGACGGCAAGGACGTTCGCGCCGGCGATCTCACGATCCGGGATGACCAACCGTTCGACATCGTCGGGTGCGACCTCCGGGCCGGCCGCATCCAGCGACTGAAATCCTGACGCGGTCCCAACCAGCCGCGTCGCGCGAGTCGGCGTGACGGCCGACGCCAGGTGCAACCGATCGTCGACCGGGCACAGGAATGGCTGGTATCCAATCCGCTGCACGGCCGCGGCGAGTTGCCGCGCCCCCGCCTCATTGCTTCGCGCAGAGATCCCGATCGCCACGCGCCGCCCATAGGTGATCACGTCGCCGCCTTCCAGGGTTCCCGGCTCGCGGATGCCGATCACCTCAGCATTCGGCGCGAGTCCCCGAGCGCACGCGAGCACAGAAGCCACTTCCGGTCGTCGCGACGCCTCGCCTGGCCGTGCCGCAACCAGCAGCACGGTCGGACCGCCGGAGGGCCGCGCGAACGCGAGCACGGTATCCCAGGTGAAGCAGGCATCCGGTAGGTCCGGTTCTGCCGGCAGGATCGTCACGAGAACACCGGCGGCCTGGATCGCGCTCACGTAGGCCGCGTGCTGGCGCACCGCGCGCGCCGGATCGATCCGATCGTGCTCCGGATGCTGGGAGACGGCCCGGCGCATCGCTGGGCTGGGGGGTCGCATGATCAGCCGCACGCGCTTACGGTTGACTCCTCGAGAGCGTTCGCTGCGCCCGCACGTACAGCACGGTGAGTCCGTTGAGCGTGAAGAAGAGCAAACCATCCGAGATACACGCGCCGCATACGACGAACGCTATCGCAGCGGCGACCGCCCCGTCCAGCTCCCGGTTTTGGATGTCCGATTTCCGCTAGCGAGTTCCGGCTCGGACCGCCACAATGGAGGGCAATGATCGCTTCAGCGCTCGACTTCGAACGCTGCTATCGCGCCGTCGAAAGTCGCGACGCCCGCTTCGACGGTTGGTTCATCACCGCCGTCAAGACGACCGGGATCTACTGCCGGCCCAGCTGCCCGACGCCGGTGCGCCCAAAACGCGAGAACGTCCGCTTCTACCCGACGGCGGCCGCGGCACAGCTCGCCGGCTTCCGTGCCTGCAAGCGCTGCCGCCCGGACGCCTCCCCGGGCTCGCCCGAATGGAACGTCCGCGGTGACCTCGTCGGCCGTGCGATGCGCCTGATCGCGGAGGGCATCGTCGACCGCGACGGCGTCCCGGGGCTGGCCCGCCGGCTCTCCGTCAGTGAACGTCATCTCCATCGCCTGCTGCTGAACGAGCTCGGAGCCGGCCCGCTTGCGATCGCCCGTGCGCAGCGCGCCCAGACCGCGCGCACGCTGATCGAAACGACAGACCTGGCGTTCACAGACGTCGCGTTCGCCGCCGGCTTCGAGAGCGTGCGCCAATTCAACGACACGGTTCGAGAGGTGTTCGCGCTCACGCCGACCGCGCTGCGCGCGGCCGGCCGGCGTCGCGGCGACGTCGTCGAAGGCACGTTGAGCCTACGTCTCCCCTACCGGCCGCCGCTGGATTGGCCGGCACTGTCCAGCTGGTTGCGCACCCGGGCGGTGCCCGGGGTCGCGGAGGCCAACGGTCACGCCTATCGGCGCACGCTTCGCCTCCCACGCGGCGCGGCGATCGTCAGCCTCGAGCCAGTCGACGGCCACATCCGGTGCACGCTGAAGCTGGAGTCGATGTCCGACCTGACGAGCGCGGTGCGGCAATGTCGCCGCCTGCTCGACCTCGACGCCGACCCGATGAGCGTCGTCGAGGTCCTCGCCAGGGATCGGCGTCTTTCGTCGATCGTCAAGAAACACCCGGGTTTGCGCGCCCCGGGGGCGGTCGATGGAACCGAGCTCGCGATCCAGGCGGTTCTCGGCCAGCAGGTCTCTCTCGCCACCGCGCGCACGCTGGCAACGCGCCTCGTGACGGCGCACGGCGATGCCATCAAGATCGCCGATCCGACATTGACGCACCTCTTCCCTACCGCGGAGGCGATCGCCGCAACCGATCTATCGAGACTGGGCGTGCCCCAGACTCGCCGAGCAACGCTTCATGCGCTCGTCGTCGCGGTCGCTCGCGGCACGCTCACGCTCGATCCCGGCGCCGACCGCGCCGAGACCTACCACAAGCTGTTGGCCTTGCCCGGGACCGGCGAATGGACGGCCGGCTACATCCTGATGCGCGCGTTGGGCGATCCGGATACGTTTCTGCCGTCCGACCTCGGCATCAAGAAGGCCGGCGCGCGCCTCGGCCTCGGCAGCGACTCGCGCACGATTTCCGAACACGCCGCCGCCTGGCGTCCCTGGCGGACCTACGCGACGCATCAACTGTGGGCGACGCTCACCCCAACGCCGAAGGAGGTCTCATGATGCAGACAAAACCGATCCTGCACAGCACCACTCACCGGACGCCGGTCGGCATCCTCACGCTGGTCGCGTCCGATCGCGGCCTCCGTGCCGTCCTCTGGCCGAAACTCTCGGCGCAGAGGGCGGGGATCAGCCCGCGTCCACGTCGCAACCCGGACCATCCGGTTTTGCGGTCGACCGTGCAGCAGCTGGATGAATACTTCGCCGGCTCGCGGACGAGTTTCCACCTGCCGCTCGATCTGGAGGGAACGCGCTTCCAGCTCGCGGCCTGGCGGTCATTAGCCGAGATCCCATTTGGTGCCACCACCACCTATGGCCGGCAGGCCGCAGCGCTGGGCATCCCAACGGCCGCGCGCGCGCTCGGCGCCGCCAATGGGGCAAATCCCGTCTGTATCGTGCTTCCCTGCCACCGGGTCATCGGCGCCGATGGTTCGTTGACCGGGTTCGGCGGCGGGCTCCCGACGAAGCAATGGTTGCTCGACCACGAAGCCCGCGTCCTTGCATCTTTCTCCGCCTCCCCCCTCGCGGGGGTGGGTCGAGGTGGGGGGTTGGAACCCACCGGTACTATCGTTTCGACGCCCTCATGGCCGCAACGCCAACCCGTCCAGACGCGCTTATCCATGCCCGTGGCCTGACCAAACGCTTCGGCAATCTCATCGCGGTCGACGCCATCGACTTCGACGTCGATCGCGGTGAGGCCTTCGGGTTTCTGGGCCCCAACGGCGCCGGCAAGACGTCGACGATGCGCATGATCGGCTGCGTGTCACCTGCCTCGGGCGGCGTGCTTCGCGTGCTCGGCATGGACCCCGCCGTCGACGGCCCGCGGATTCGGGCCCGGCTCGGCGTGGTCCCACAAGCCGACACGCTCGACCGTGAGTTGCGTGTCGAAGAGAATCTGCTGACTTACGCTCGCTACTTCGACCTGCCCTGGGCGATCGCGCGCCAGCGCACTAAAGAGCTGCTGGAGTTCGTCCAGCTGGGCGATCGCGCGCAGTCGGATGTCGAGCCCCTCTCCGGCGGCATGCGACGCCGGCTGAGCATCGCCCGCGCGCTGATCAACGAGCCCGAGCTTCTGCTGCTCGACGAGCCGACGACGGGCCTCGACCCGCAGGCGCGACACATGGTCTGGGATCGCCTTTACCGGCTGAAGCAGCGCGGCGTCACGATCATCCTCACCACGCACTACATGGACGAGGCTGAACAGCTCTGCGACCGGTTGGTCGTCATGGACAAGGCCAGGATCGTTGCGGAAGGATCGCCGCGCAGCCTGATCGATCAGTACTCGAGTCGCGAAGTCCTCGAGTTGCGATTTCCCCTCGACGCCACTCCCGCGCTCGACGGGAAGCTTGTAGGGGTCGCCGATCGAGTCGAGGTGCTGCCCGATCGCGTGCTCGTTTACACGCAGGATGGCGACGCGGCGGTGGCGGCGCTCCACCGGCGGGACGTGCACCCCGAAAGCACGCTCGTGCGCCGCAGCTCGCTCGAAGATGTCTTCCTTCGCCTCACCGGACGCAGCCTGATCGAGTGAGACCACCCCGATGAGCGGCATCATTCGCGTTCTCGAGCATCACCTCTGGGTCTACCGCCGGAGCTGGACCGGCACGGTGTTCGTTTCGTTCCTCTTCCCGATCCTCTACTTGCTCGCCATGGGGATCGGTCTCGGGAGCCTGATTTCGCGCGGGCCGACTCGTACGCTCGCAGGGGTCCCGTACATCAGTTTCATTGCGCCCGGCTTGCTGGCGGCGACCACCATGCAGACCGCATTTTCCGAGACGACCTACCCGATCATGAATCGGGCCTACTGGCTGCGCACCTATGACACCATGCTGGCGACTCCGCTGCGGATCCGCGATCTGCTCGGCGGCGAGGTCATCTGGCTCGTTTTCCGGCTGACCCAGGTTGCGGCCATCTTCTTCCTCGTCATGGTCGTTTTTGGGACCGTCCACTCACCGCTCGCCCCGCTTTCCATCATCGTGGCGATGTTCACCGGCCTCGCTTTTGGGATACCCGTAATGGCTTATGCGGCAACTCAGCGCCGGGACACCGGCTTTTCGGTCATCGGCCGTTTCGTCGTCACGCCCTTATTCGTGCTGGGCGGCACGTTCTTCCCGATCGATCGTCTCCCGACGCCAGCCCAGGATGTGGCCTGGCTGACCCCGCTCTATCACGGCATCGCGCTATCCCGCGATCTGACCGTCGGCGGAGCTTCGCTGCGAGCCTCGCTGCTCCATCTCAGCGTACTGGCTGCCTACGTCATCCTTGGCGTGGGCGCGGCACACATCACATTCCATCGCAAGTTGGCGCAATGATCGGCATGCTCTCGGCGCGAGGAGCCCTCACCCCGGCGGCCCATCGCGCGGCCCACCTGGTTGAACGCAATGCCATCCTCTATCGAAGGTCGTGGATCGTTCTCGTCTCCGGCTTCGTGGAGCCCCTCCTCTACCTCCTTGGGATCGGTTTTGGTGTCGGCTCACTCGTCGGCTCGGTGGTCGTCCAGAACGGCCAGCAGTACCGATACGCCGTGTTCGTTGCGCCGGCGCTGATGGCGACATCGGCGATGAACGGCGCCATCTACGAAACTTCGTTCAACTTCTTCCACAACCTGAAGTACATCAAGCTCTACGACGGGATGCTCGCCACGCCGCTCGGTGTCGGCGACGTCGCCCTTGGCGTGGTTGCCTGGGCGGTAATCCGCGGAAGTCTCTATGCGCTCGGGTTCCTTGTGATCATGGCCGTCCTCGGGCTGGTGACGTCGCCGCTGGCGGTGCTGGCGCTGCCCGGATCGCTCCTACTTGGGTTCAGCTTCGCGGCCGTCGGCACCGCGGCGAGCACCTACGTGCGGAGCTGGCAGGATTTCACAATCGTCCTTACTGTTTTCATCCCGCTCTTTCTCTTTTCTGGGACGTTCTATCCGATCACGGTCTACCCGCCGTGGCTGCAGCTCGTCGTTCAGCTGACTCCGCTCTATCACGGCGTCGACCTGCTTCGGAGCCTCACGACCGGTTCGATCGGCCCCTGGCTCCTGCTCGACATCGGCTACCTGGTCGCGCTCAGCCTCGCCGCTCTGCTCCTGGCCACCGCCCGCCTCGAGCGCCTGCTGCTCAGGTAGCGGCCGCGCCGAGCCTCGTCGCACCCTGAACTCGTCCGGGAATCTAGTCCCGCCTGGTGACTGCCCGAAGCAAGCCGACGAATATCGGGTGCGGACGGCGCGGCTCCGATCGCAGCTGGGGCTGATAGAGCGTGGCCAAAAAGAAGGGATGGTCCGTCCGCTCAACGGCTCGGACCTCGCCAGTGTCGTCGATGGCCACCGGCCGCATGCCGTGCTCGCTCGCGATGTGCTGCATCTCCAGTGCGAGACCATAGCTACAGGTTGTGCGCTCGACCGCCTGCAAAGCCCCGTATAGCCTGGCGAGTCGGGAGCCGGGGGCCAGCGCCACGGTAATCGTCTGGCCCTGGAGCGAGCAGCCGAGCAGTGAAATGACTTCCGTACCGCCGGCCCGGTACTCGGCATGGGTGGCATCTTGGATCCCGGCCAGGTTCCGGGCGTGCTCCACGAGCACGTGTTGAAAGCCTCCTCATGTTCCCACGAGTGGAATGCCCTTCTCGCGTGCACTCCGGATGATGTCGAGGGCTCGCTCTCGATTACGGTACGGGCTGCCCGGCCCAACCACGACGGCCGCGCCGGGGTCGGCGATCAGGTGGCTTTCGATCGTGTCCGTCGGCACCACGCGGACCTCGAGGGGCATGCTGAGGCTGTGCGCGGCGTGATCGAGGGCGGCGAGGGTGGCGACGTGGTAGTCCTGGTCCGGCGGTAGGTCGATCAGGACCGTGATGACCGGAGCCTGCATCCGGCCGCCGTCGACCGGCGCGAAGCCGGCTTGTGCGGCCGACGAACCCGTCCGCGCCATTGACCCGCTACATTACTAGGGAATGCACCCCGGGAACAATCTGACGCGGGATGAAGCCCGCCAGCGGGCCGAGTTGATTCACACCCCTCTGTACGACGTTTCGCTCGATCTCACGAGGGAAAGCGACACCTTTGCCTGCGAAGCCACCATTCATTTCCTTTGCCATGAGCCTGGCGCCAGCACCTTTATCGATTTCCTGGCGCCCTCGGTCGACAGCTGCGAGCTCAACGGCGAGGAAGTCCCCAAAGATGCCTTCAACGGTGCGCGCATCACGCTCGAGAACCTGCATGAGGCGAACGAGCTCCATGTGATCGGAACCTGCGACTACCAGAACGTCGGCGCCGGACTCAACAAGTTCAAAGACCCGGTGGACCACAAGACCTACCTGCACACCCAGTTCGAGACCTTCGACGCCCACCGGATGTTTCCCTGCTTCGATCAGCCGGACCTGAAGGCGACCTTTACCTTCACGGTGCTGGCCCCCAACGACTGGGTGGTGGTCTCGAACAATCCTGGCCAGGCGCAGCCGGTCGCTGGCAAGGAGAACGTCAAGCGATGGACGTTCGGGGCCACGCCCAAGATGTCGTCGTACCTGACCGCGATCGTCGCCGGCCCTTACTACGGCGTCCGCGACCGGCAAGGCGACATCGACCTGGGCATTTTCTGCCGGCAGTCGCTGGCCCAGTATCTCGATCCCGAGGAGATCTTCACCGTCACCAAGCAGGGCCTCGACTTTTACGGCCAGGCCTACAAGTACCCCTACCCCTTCCAGAAGTACGACCAGCTGTTCGTCCCCGAATTCAGCGCCGGCGCGATGGAAAACATCGGATGCGTCACCTTCAACGAGGCCATGCTCTTTCGTTCGAAGGTGACCGAGGCGGTCCGCGAGGATCGCGCAAACGCCATTCTGCACGAGATGGCGCACATGTGGTTCGGCGACCTGGTCACGATGCGCTGGTGGGACGACCTCTGGCTGAACGAAAGCTTCGCCACCTTCATGTCGGTGCTCTGTCAGGTGGAGGCGACACGCTTCAAGAATGGGTGGGTCACCTTCGCGAATCAGTACAAAGCCGGCGCCCGCCGCCAGGACCAGCTACCCACGACCCATCCCATCGCCGCGGACGTCCCGGACATCGAGTCCGTTTATCTGAATTTCGACGCGATCACCTACAACAAGGGTGCCTGCGTGCTCCGCCAGCTGGTCGCCTACGTCGGCCAGGACACGTTCCTCCGCGGCGTGCAGCGCTACGTCAAGCAGCGGCAGTATTCGAACGCGAGCCTCGCCGACTTCCTCTCCGATGTCGAAGCCGGCTCGGGACGCGACCTCAAGGCCTGGTCCAAACTCTGGCTGGAGACGGCCGGCCTCAATACGTTGCGGCCCGAGGCGAGCGCGCAGAGTCAGACGATCGGCTCCCTCGCCATCAAGCAGGAGGCACCTCCCGAGCACCCGACGATCCGTCCGCACCGGCTCGCGGTCGGGCTCTACGACCGCCAAACCGATGGATTGCAGCTGCGCCGTCGAGTCGAGCTCGACGTCACCCAGGAAAACACCCCGGTTAGCGATCTCGTCGGCGAGCGGCTGGCCGACCTGACGCTCGTCAATGACCTCGACCTGACCTACGCAAAGATCCGGCTCGACGAGCGCTCTCTGGCGACCGCCAGCGAGCATCTCGCCCAACTCTCCGACCCACTGGCGCGCGCGATCAGCTGGGCCGCGCTCTGGGACATGCTGCGCGATGCCGAGATTCCCGCGCGGCGTTACCTGCCCCTGATCCTCGAGAACATCCACGGCGAAACCGACATCGGCGTCGTCCAGGACCTGCTGGCGCAGGCCTCATCAGCCGTCTGGGTCTACGGCGATCCCGACAATGCCGACGCGGCGCTGAAGACCCTGGCCGACCACGCGCTACGGGCGCTCGACGGCGCCGCTCCTGGTGGCGACCTCCAGCTCTCCTGGGCTCACGCCTTCATCAACGCGTCTCGCTCTCCGGAGCACCTGTCGATCATCCGCGGCCTGCTGGACGGCATCAAGGTCTTCACCGGTCTGAAGGTCGACACCGACCTGCGTTGGTCGATCGTCAATGCGCTGGCCGGCGTCGGCGCCGACGATGGCCTGATCGATGCCGAGTTGAAACGCGACCCCACCGACGAAGGCCAGCGCCATGCAGCCGCGGCTCGCGCCGCGCGTCCCACGGCGGAAGCGAAGGAGCAGGTTTGGGCGGCGCTCATGGAGGACCGCACTCTTCCACTGGCGACGATGCGGTCGATGATGCGCGGCTTTCACCGCTTCGATCAACGACCCCTACTCGAGGCCTACACGGCCCGTTATTTCGAGGCGCTGGCGAATTTCTGGAAAGAGCGTGACATCGAGATCGCCCTCGCCTTCAGCCGCACGATGTACCCCTCGGTCGTGGTCGGTGATGAGACCGTGAAGGCGACCGACCAGTATCTCGCCGCCGACAACGTGCCCGGGCCGGTGCGACGAATTCTCCTCGAAGGCAAGGACAACATGCTTCGGGCGATGCGCGGCCGCGCCGTCGACGCCGCTGCAGCCGAAAAGGTCCCGGCACAACGATAGGCTCCGGGAGGCCGGCGGCGGAAGACTGCTGGGCGCTGTGGATCCGCCAGCGGCGCCAGGGTGGCGCGACGATACCCCCCGAGACGCTGACGGAGTTACAGCGCTACCGCGACCGCGTCCTCGACAACGCGGCCATCCAGCCAGGTGACGTGATCCTCGATGTCGGCTGCGGTGATGGGCTGATCGGGTTCGGGGCTCTGGAGCGTGTCGGTGACACTGGCCGGGTGATCTTCAGCGACATCTCCGCGGAACTCATCGCGCGATGCCAGGGGACCGCCTCGACCACGCCCTCCCCCCTTGTGGGGGAGGGCCGGGGTGGGGAGTCTCTGCTCGACCGCTGTCGCTTTGTGGTCAACGCCGCCGACGACCTCCATGACATCGCCGATACCTCCGTCGATGTCGCTACGACGCGCTCGGTCCTGATCTATGTCGACCGCAAAGACCGCGCGTTCGCCGAGTTCTTCCGAGTGCTGCGGCCGGGCGGGCGGATCTCGATTGGCGAGCCGATCAACCGCTTCACGCATCCCGAGCCACGTGGACGATTTCTCGGCTACGATGTCATGCCAGTCGTCGAGATCGCCGACAAGCTCGAAGCCTTCTTCGATCGCGAGGAGCGTCCGAAAATCACCGCGATGATGGACTTCGACGAGCGCGACCTGGTCGCGATCGCAGAGCGTAGCGGCTTCCACAACATCCACCTCGACTTACAGGCCGACATCAAAGCCCCACAAGCCGAGAACTGGACCCGATTCATCCAGAGCGCCGGCAACCCCCTCTCCCCCACGCTCGAGGAAGCCATGCACGCGTCGCTCACTCCCGACGAGCGCGACCGTTTCAGCGCTCATCTCAAGCCGCTGGTGGAGTCCGGTACCGGCGCGCAACGGCGCGCCTTCGCCTTCCTGACCATGAACAAGCCGTTCGAATGACAACGAAGCGTTCTGAGCCGGCAGTGTTCCGGCTTCCGGGCGATACCGTCACCCTGAGGCGCTTCCGACTGTCGGACGAGGCGGCAGTCTGGGCGGGCCGCGTAACCGCCGAGCCGACCGCTCTCCCCACGGGTCCCGGACGGCGCAGCCGGCTTCGAAAACGCCTGCTCGGGTCGGGTCGATTCCAACGGGGCTCGCTCGACCTCGCCATCGAGTCGAACGGCCGCCTGATCGGCGACGTGCAAGCACGCCAGGGTGTGGGCCAGCGACTACCGCCTGGCGTGGTCGAGTTGGGAGTCGACGTGTACCACCCGGACCAGCGCCGAAAGGGCTACGGAGCCGAGGCGGTCGCCTTGCTGACCACCTGGCTTTTGGAGCACGGCATTGCGGAGCGTGTGCAGGCGAGCACCGCGGTTGGGAACGTCCCCATGCGACGCGTCCTCGAGAAGCTGGGCTTCAGGTTCGAAGGCGTGATGCGCGGCTTCATGCCGGTGGGCTCCAGCCGCGAGGACTTCGCGCTCTACGCGGTTACGAAGGGCGAATGGGACTTCACCGCCCATCGACCTGGCGCGCGGCGACGGCCGCCGTCTGTGCCTCCACCTGCACGCTAATTCGCATGCAAGTGGGAAGCGGAAGGGCCGTTGTACCGTCGAATGTACGCGCCCTTTCCGGCGCCGATCCACGGCGAACCGGCACCGCCCGTCATTCGGCCTCGGCGGTCGGGCCCGAACTGGATCCGAATCGTGATTGTCGGAACAGTCGGAGGGCTCCTCCTCGTGGGCGGCCTGGCACTCGCTGGGTCCCTCGCGAAGGGATGGAATGCGGGAAGCACGTTTGGCGTTCCCCAGGACTTTCCGATCTATCCGGGCGCCGGGCTGATCGGGGTCAAGGAGACTCTTGGGACGAACGGAACCTCCGTCAGCGCCAGCTGGGATGCGTCCGCGTCGCTCGATACTGTAACCGCCTACTACTCCGACCGATTGAGCCAGTCACCCTGGGCGATCGTCCGGAAGAATGCCACCGATGGAACCTGGGAATTTCAGCGCACCGACGGCAAGATGCGTGGCCTTATTCAGCTGTCAGGTCACGGCCAGAGTACGCGTATCGACATCCTGTTGAACAAATAGCATGTGACGAGGAACGCCCGGCATGCGCAATCTGTCGAGCCGTAAGTCAGCGGACGCGGACAAATTTCACCTCGGCGAGATCACGTGCCCATCTGGTGTCCTCGTGATCATCGACATGGGGTACATGCGGTTCTGGTCCGGCCGCCATGAGCCCCTCCCTCGGCTTGACGAAATCGATGACCCCGAAGTCAGGGCCGGAGCCGGCTTTAGGGCAGACTATTTCATTGCTGGCAAAGATGCCACCCAGGTCGCCCGCCTCGCGGATTATTCGAGCTTTCACTTTCTCTACGACCGATCCCTGGAAGGGATTGAGGCGATCGCCGCCAAGATTGCGAGCTTAGCCCAGCAGCACGGGCTGGACGCTCATGTTGAACGCGAGCCCTGCCAGATCTCGCATCGCGAGCGCGCACAACGCGTGGCCGATCTTGGCGGAGGCGACTTCCCGATGGAGGGACCCTGGGTGGGCGCTGTCGGCACGCTCTCCAAGAGGCCACTGACCGTTCGGGGTCGCCGGCAGGATTACGGTGGAAACGTCGGCGTGCGCTGGGCGGAGGTATCGATCGAGGTGAGCCGGAAACCCGTCGAGACCTCGATCCGGGTCGGCGACGTCGCGGTCGACCACGGGCTGATCCTCCTCGGCGATGCAGACGCGCTCGGCAACTGGCGGCACTATGGGTCGCTGGATGGCCTGTGCGATGTCGCCTTTTTTGGTCGTGAGGAAGACGCGGCGCGAGAGGCGCTGGCGGCACAACGCCTGGCCGATAGCTGGAGCTGGGGAGCCTCGGGCTGGAGAAACATCACACCTGAGGAAGGCAAGCGACGGCTGCAACAGGTTCGATCTTGGCTTGGCCCAGGTTCGCCGATCGGCCGCTTGGTGCTTGAGTACCGGCCCCACTCGCACTTTTACCTGGTCATGGAACAGATTCGATCAGGTCGTGCTGAAGTCGGCGCGTTAGCCCTTGATGGTGCGGTGCTCCTCGGCCTGAACACGTCGTGGGGCGACGGCCTCTACCCCATCTGGGTCGACCGGGACAAAGCCGGAGCGGTCGTGGCTATCAGGTTGGAGCTCGGGTCCGAAAAGCGCCGGCAATTGATGGAACAGGTCTGGGCTCGCGCCGTTGCCGAGTCTCAGTAAAGAAGTTCCGCGGCCTGTCGGGCGATCACGGCATCCTCGCGCGCCTCGACCCGCAGCAGCGCGACGGCACTGTCAGCCGGGCTGATCACGGCGTCGTTTCGGACGTCCGTACCGGGGCCTGCACCGAGCCCGAGTGGGGCGAGCCGCCCGACAATCGCCGACCGCACTGACGCCGCGTGTTCGCCGATGCCACCCGTGAAGACCAGGGCGTCGAGGCGAGGCAGTGCGGTGGCCGCCGCCGCGATGCCGGCCGCGGCGCGGTTGACGAACATGTCGATGGCAAGCTGGGCGCGCTTGTTCCCCGCCCCGGCGGCCTTCTCGAGCTCGCGCATCCCGGCACCGCGGCCAGACACGCCGACCAGTCCGGACCGGTGATCGAGCGCAGTCTCCAGCTCCCGCCAGCCCGTTCGCCGTGTCCTCAACATATAGAGAAGGATGCCGGGGTCGATCGACCCCGACCGCGTGCCCATCATCAGGCCTTCCATCGGCGTCAGCCCCATCGAGGTCGCGATGGACTTTCCACCCAGCACGGCGGTCACCGAACAGCCGCTGCCGAGGTGGGCCACCACCAGCGCGAGTTCACCCGCCGGACGCCCGAGCAGTTCCGCGGCTCGACGCGTCGACCATTCCACCGACAGCCCGTGGAAGCCGAAGCGCCGGATGCCGTACTCGCGATGCCAGCGCCACGGCACCGGATAGAGGAACTGCTCCTCGCCCAGCGTGGCGTGGAAGGCGGTGTCGAACGCCGCGACCTGGGGAATCGCGGGGAGGGCCGAGCGGGCGGCGCGGATGGTGGCGGCGGCCACCCGGTTGTGCAGCGGCGCGAACTCGGCCAATGCCTCGATGCCCTTCAAGACCCGGTCGTCGACCCGCACCGCCGACCGAAACCGCGTCCCGCCGTGCACGACCCGATGCCCGACCGCCTCGACGGGATATTGCCTCCTCTTTTGCCCCGAATATTCCCTCCCCCTTTGCGGGGGAGGGTCAGGGTGGGGGGGAATAATCCCCAACTTCGACAGCAGCGACCGGACGGTTCGGTCGAGCCCTCGCCGCTGAGTCGCGTCCGCCCCGAGCGAGACCTCGTCTTTGGCGAGCGCCGCGAGATCGACGCTGTCGACGATGCTGCCCTTCAGCGAGCTGGAGCCGACATTCAGGACGAGGACGCGCATGCGGCTCTTTCCGCTCCCCCTCGCGGAACTCTCCCTCCCCCGCTCGCGGGGGAGGGTCGGGGTGGGGACGGGGTGGGGGCGATCAGTAGGGCCAGATCCAGTCGCGCACGTCCGGCACGTCCTCGCCGTGGTCGCGCGTGTATTGCCGGTGCCGGAGCCGTTCGTCCACCATGAGCTGGCGAACGTGCCCCGCGCGCGAGCCCAGCCCGGGAACCCGGTCGATGACGTCCATCACCAGGTGGAACCGGTCCAGGTCGTTGAGCATCACCATGTCGAATGGCGTCGTCGTTGTCCCCTCTTCCTTGTACCCTCGGACGTGCAAATTGCCGTGGTTCGTCCGTCGATAGGTCAGGCGATGGATCAGCCATGGATAGCCGTGATAGGCGAAGATCACGGGCCGGTTGGTGGTGAACAGCGCGTCGAACTCCGCGTCCGAGAGGCCGTGCGGATGCTCCGCCTGCGGTTGGAGCTTCATCAGGTCGACCACATTGACGACCCGCACCTTGAGATCGGGCAGATGCTTACGGATGAGGTCGGTCGCAGCCAGCGTTTCCAGCGTCGGGATGTCGCCGGCGCAGGCCATCACGACATCCGGCTCACCGGTGTCGTTGCTGGCCCAGTCCCAGATCCCGATCCCGCGGGTGCAGTGGACGATTGCGTCGTCCATCGGCAGGTAGTTGAGCGATCGCTGCTTGCCGGCCACGATCACGTTCACATACTGCTTGCTCCTCAGACAGTGGTCCGCGATCGAGAGCAGGCAGTTCGTGTCGGGAGCCAGGTATACGCGCACGACCTCGGGCTTCTTGTTCATGACGAGGTCGATGAAGCCCGGATCCTGGTGGGTGAAGCCGTTATGGTCCTGGCGCCAGACGTGCGAGCTCAGCAGGTAATTGAACGACGGGATCGGCCGGCGCCACGGAATTCGATTCGTCACCTCGAGCCATTTCGCGTGCTGGTTGAACATCGCGTCCACGATGTGGATGAACGCCTCGTAGCAGTTGAACAGGCCGTGCCGGCCGGTCAGCGTGTAGCCCTCGAGCCAGCCCTGGCAGAGGTGCTCGCTCAGCACCTCCATCACCCGGCCGTCGGGCGCGAGGTGGTCATCGATCGGCAGCGTTTCCGCCAGCCAGGTCCGGTTGGTCACATCGAAGACGGCGCTGAGGCGGTTCGATGCCGTTTCATCCGGTCCCGTCAAACGGAAGTTCCGCGGATTGTGGGCGATGACGTCGCGCAGGAACCGTCCCAGGACCTTCGTCGCCTCGTCAAAGGTGGTTCCGGGCTTGTCGACCTTGACTGCGTAATCGCGGAAGTCCGGCAACCGCAGCTCCTGGGTCAGCTCACCGCCATTCGTGTGCGGATTCGCGCTCATCCGCCGCTGACCCGTTGGTGGCAGCTCCGCCAGCTCGGCAATCAGCGCGCCGTTATCGTCGAAGAGCTGCTCGGCATGGTAGCTGCGTAACCACTCATCGAGGATCCGGAGATGCTCCGGGTTTGTCATGTCGTCCACCGGCACCTGGTGCGATCGCCAGGTCCCCTCGACGGGCAAGCCGTCGACCACCTTCGGGCCGGTCCAGCCCTTCGGCGTGCGCATCACGATCATCGGCCACGGGGGACGAGTCGCCCGCTTCTTCCTGCGCGCGGCGCCCTGGATCTCCTCGATCTCGTCAAGCACGAGCTCGAGCAGGGCCGCCATGCGCTGGTGCATGTCCATCGGGTCATCCCCGGCGATGATGTACGGCGTGTAGCCATAGCCTTCGAGCAGCTGGCGCAGCTCGCTCTCGGGGATGCGCGCCAGGATCGTTGGGTTCGCGATCTTCCAGCCATTCAAGTGAAGGATGGGAAGCACGGCGCCGTCGGTAATCGGGTCACAGAACTTGTTCGAGTGCCAGCTGGCCGCGAGTGGGCCGGTCTCCGCCTCGCCGTCCCCAATCACGCAGAAGACCTTGAGGTCCGGGTTGTCGAAGGCCGCGCCGTAGGCGTGGATGAGCGCGTAGCCGAGCTCGCCCCCTTCGTGGATCGATCCGGGCGTCTCCGGCGCGTCGTGGCTTGGGATGCCGCCCGGGAATGAGAATTGTCGGAAGAGTTTTTGCAAGCCGACGGCATCGCGGCTGACCGCCGGATAAACCTCACTGTAGGTGCCCTCGAGATAGGCGTTCGCGACCATCGCCGGCCCGCCATGGCCGGGGCCGCAGATGAAGATGGCGTCGAGGTCCCGCGCCTTGATCACCCGGTTCAGATGCGCGTAGAGGAAATTCAGACCGGGCGTTGTCCCCCAGTGGCCCAGCAGCCGTGGTTTGATGTGCTTGACCTGGAGCGGCTCGCGTAACAGGGGATTGTTCAGCAGGTAGATCTGGCCGACCGAAAGGTAGTTGGCCGCACGCCAGTACGCGTTCAGTTTCTTGAGTTCGTCCTCGTTCAGCGGCCCTTGAGCAAGCGTAGCGGCCGGTCGCGGCCCGGTTTGCATACCCCTCACGATAACGTGACAGGGCCCCCTGATGGTTGCTGCCGATCAGTCCGTAGACTGGCCTGCGGATGAAGAAGCCGGTAACGAAACGCAAGCCGACCGTAGCCAAGAAACGCAAACCGGGGCCGGCGCCGGCGCCGTCTCCAACTCCCAGGCCCGGCGCGCCGATTCAGCACGTCGTGATCATCGTCAAAGAGAACCACGCGTTCGATAACTACTTCGGCCGGTTCCCCGGGGCCGATGGCGATCCGAATCTTCCGCTCGCCTCCGATCCGCCGTCGTCTGACCATCCACACGACCATGCGGACTGGCTCAAGCGCGCCACCATTGCCGCCAGAGAACAGTACGGCCCGCCGAACATCCCGAACTACTGGCGGTACGCGCAGCAGTACACGCTCTGCGACAAATACTTCACCGAGGTCGCCGGCCCATCGACGCCGAACCACTTGATGTTGATTGCTGCCGATTCGCCGATCATCAACAACCCGCATTACCGCGACCCGATCAGCCAGCAACCACCCTTCGACCTCCCGTCCCTGCCCGCCTCGCTCGAGAAAGCCGGGCTGACGTGGCGCAACTACGGCGGCTATGCCCAGGGATATATCACGGCGCTGAAAGGCAGCAAGAACAATGTCCCCGCCCAGCAGTTCGCGACCGACGCCGCCGCCGGCAAGTTGCCGTCGGTGTCCTGGCTCTACGGGCCGACCGGGCTCAGCGAGCACCCGGTCGAACCCGTCAAGGCCGGCCAGAAATGGACGGCGGACCAGGTCGATGCCATCGTCAAGGGTGGCCTCTGGCCCAACACCATGATCTTCATCACGTGGGACGACTGGGGTGGTTGGTACGACCACGTCACTCCGCCACTGGTCGAGAAATGGACGGACGGGACGCAGTTCACCTATGGGACCCGGGTCGGATGCCTGGTCTTGAGCCCTTACGCGAAGGCGGGGTACATCTCGCACACCCAACACACCCACGTCAGCCTGGTCAAATTTTGCGAGAAGACCTTCGGGCTGCCGCCGATCAATGCCCGCGACAGGGCGGCCGACGACATGTCCGACTGCTTCGACTTCACCCAGAAGCCACTGCCAGCTCCCGGCCCCGCCGTCTAATCAAGAAGCTGCCTCCCCCGCGGTTACAGAACCCCTCGCCCCTTGCGGGGGATGGTTAGGGAGGGGGTTTTCCATCCCCCTTGTGGGGGGAGGGTCGGGTGGGGTTAGCTCCGCAGTGATTTTCTGAATCCCGCGACGATCCAGACGACACTCACTGGCAGGAGGAACAACAGAACCGATCGGGCTTCGTTGGTCAGATCGAGGCCAAGCCGGCTCAGCGCAAGGTAGCGCTCGAAATCCAGAGAAATCACAATCATCGCCACGACGACGGCGGCACTCCCCAAACCCACCGCCAACAGCGCGGGACGATAAGGCAACACGAGCGGCACGGTGACGATGACGGCCACGAACAGCAGCAGCAGTAACAGTCCAAATCCGTTCGGGTTTTCCAACGGTGGGGTCCAGCCGCAAAAGATGCCCGAAGGGCCGCCCTTCACCGCGGCAATGCCGACGCAATGGCGCGCTAGGGGAGCGGCAATCAGACAGACCAGCCAGACGATCGCCAGGAGCGATCCAAACCACGTGGCGCGCAGGCGGTTGAGCACGACCGAGGCTGGGCGAACCATCGTGAGATAAGACGCGGGCTAAGCCCAAAGGTTCCGAGACCGTCCATAAAATGAGCCGGTTGCGTCTGCCTTCCAGTCTCGAAGCCTTATCCGAGCCGCGATTTCGCTTGCTCTGGGCGGGCCAGGCGACCTCGGCGATCGGCGACGGCCTCATGTCGATCGCGCTCGCGTTCGCCGTCTTGCGGATTGGAGGCAGCGCGACCCAATTGGGCCTGGTCCTGGCTGCTGGCGTCGTCAGCCGCGTTGCCTTTTATCTTGTCGGCGGCGTCTGGGCCGATCGTCTGCCCCGGCAGTTTGTCGTGCTGGCGTCCGACCTGGTTCGCGCGGCGCAGCAATTGATCGTCGGCGTCCTGTTGATCACCGGCACGGCCCGGATGTGGCATTTAGTCGCCGGCGCCGTCGTGTACGGGTTGGCCGCGGCGTTCTTTCAGCCGTCGTCGACTGGACTGGTACCCGCGACGGTCAGTGCGGCTCGCCTGCAGCAGGCGAACGCGCTCATGGGCCTATCGCGAAGCATCACCTCGGTTGGCGGGCCTCTTCTCTCCGGGCTACTCGTCGCCTTGTTCGGTCCGGGTTGGGTCTTCATCATCAACGGCATCACGTTCGTCGTCAGCGCTGTGACCCTTGCGCTGCTCCATGTCGAGCGCACCGCCCGACGCGAACCCCAATCCTTCCTCAAGGATCTCGCCCTCGGATGGCACCAGCTCGCGATCCGGCCATGGTACTGGCTGAATCTCTGCGCGCACGCGCTCTGGAATTTTGCGATTGCCGCCTTCTTTGTCCTGGGGCCGATCGTGGCAGTGCGCCAGCTCGGTGGCGCATCCGCCTGGGGCCTGATCTCAGCCTGCCTCGGTGTCGGCTCGGTGGTCGGCGGCATTGTCACGCTGCGGCTGGTGCCCTCGCGACCCTTGGTCGCCGCCAACCTTGCCTTGACCCCGGCTGCGTTGATGCTCCTGGCCCTCGCCATCCCACTTCCGGTCGTGATCATCGGGCTCACGTGTGTCGTCGCCTTCGCTGGATTGGCGTTTCTTAACGAGGTCTGGGAGGCAACCATGCAGCAACTCATCCCAGCCGCGGTGCTGTCGCGAGTCACCTCGTATGACTGGCTGATCTCCCTGATCGCAATGCCGGCTGGATATGCCGTGGCGGGGCCGGTCGCGCAACGCTTCGGGATCCCAATGACCCTCGTCGCCGCGGCCATCATCCTGGCGGCCCCGAGCTTCGCGATCGTTCTCCTCCCAGGGATCCGTCGCGTGCGGCGAACAACACAAGGGACGATCATCGAAGGTGAAGCGGCGCTCGCCTCGAGCTAAGCGCCGCGACAAGCTCGTTTCAGCACGACGTTTCCATCCGTCCGCCTCGTTTAATACTTTGTGACCGGCCTTGAACCTTTCCTCGTGGCTGCCGTCCTGATAGCCACGGGGCTCGCGCTCCTCGCTGCCGGGTTGGCCGGCTTCCGGCTGGCGAAACACCGGGCCGCTCCCCAGCGTGCGGCCCTGCAAACCATCAGCGAGTTGACCCCCGAAAACCTGAGGCAGCGAGCACCGGAGACCGACGACAGACTGGCACGGGCGGCGCTGGTCCGGCTCTGGGCACTGACCGAGCCGGTGGTCGGTCGCCAGCGGCAGTTGCTGGAGCAAAACGGCGAGTTGCAGCGCCGTTACGGCCAGGCCCGGGCCCTGATCGACCTGATGGCCGAATTCAACCAGGTCATGCAGCTCACAGCGGTCCTCGATCGCCTGAGCTCCGGCCTCAGCCGTTTCTTCGCCGGCGACGGCGTCGCCATCTGGATCCGAGCGCCGCAGGGCCAGTTCGAGCTGGCCGTGAAGGTTGCCGAGGACTTCCCGACGTCGCTCAATCCGCACGACGGTTGGGTTGCCACCGTGATGGCGGGCGGCGCCGGTCCGCTCTTGCCGTTCTGGCTCGACCGCGAGATGCCCTGCATGGCTGCGCCGTTACTCGACGCCCAGGGTCAGCGCATCGGCATGGTGGCGCTTACGTCACCGCGGCGTCTGGCCTATACGGTCGAGGACGGGGCATTCCTGCGTACCGTCATCGGCCATGCCTCGCTCGCGATCCAGAACGCGACGATGTACGAGTTCATCGACACGCTGTCTCGGATCGACCCACTGACGGGCCTTGCCAACCGGCGCGAGTTCGACCGCTTGCTCCTCCAGGAGATCGATCGTTCGCGCCAGTCGCGGCAGCCCCTCTCCTTGATCATGGCCGACATCGACCACTTCAAGCAGATCAACGACCGCTTCGGTCACCAGGAGGGGGACCGGGCCCTGCAGCAGATCGGTCGGCTGATCCAGCTCGTTCCCAAGCGCGCGACTGACGCGGCCTTCCGGATCGGTGGCGAGGAGTTCGCGGTTCTGATGGGTGACACCGACAAGATGGGGGGGCTGGCGCTATCCGAGTCGTTGCGCGGCGTAACCGAGGGCGCCAAATTGCTCCCGAGTGGCGAAACGGTGACAGTCAGCCTGGGTGTCGCCACCTTCCCGGGCGATGGCCAAGACGCGGCGGCCTTGATCGCCGCGGCCGACCGGGCGCTCTACCAGGCCAAGGCGGGCGGCCGGAACCGAGTCGCCGCCGCCTGAAGTCTGCCTCACCCGCGCCAACCTCTCGCGGCGTCTGAAGGAGTGGACGGCCCGAAAGCCGCCATTATTCGACGGATTCATAGGAGGAAACCGTAATGTTCTCGATTCCCGGACCCCACATCCGATTGACGCTTCGGGCGCTTGCCGTTTCGGCAGGCGCGGTGGCCCTGACGGGCGCCCTGCAGGCGTCCGCCGACGATCTCGGCGCGTTCGCCTGTATTGACAGGTCCGGCGGCGTCGCCGGCGCTGCCGGGACAATATCCGCCATCCGGATCGCGCATCACGACGGCTACGACCGCCTGGTTATCGGCTTCGCGACCTCCAACACCATGCCGCAATACCAGCTCACCCAGCGGGCGACGTCGGATTTCGTCCGCGACGCGAGCGGCCAGCCGGTGACGTTGCAGGGGTCGGCGGGCATCCGGGCGGTGCTTTGGAACACCGATATCGCTACTGGTGTCCCGGCGGATTCCACGCCCGGTCTGCCGGCCATCCGAGAGGTGACCCAGATCGGCGACTTCGAACGAGTCACCAGCTATGGCGTGGGCCTGGCAACCCCGGCCTGCTTCCGCGTCCTCGAGCTCAGCGGGCCAACCCGCCTCGTGATCGATGTCGCGACTCCGGCGTCGGCGGCGACCGCGGCGCCGTCATTGTCCGGCACGTCGCCGGCGCCGAATTCGTCAACAGCCCCCAGCCAGACAGCGACGCCACTCGACCTCGCCGCGACCGGCCTCCAGGGGCAGCCGGCCTCGTCCGGGAACCTTCCCGTCGCGGCGCTGCTCGCAGGGTTGCTCGCGATCGCGACCGGAAGCGCCGTTCTGCTCGCTCGGTGGCGCTGGCTACGGCGGTAGTTATGTTCACCCGTTCGCGACACCCAGGGCGTCGATACCATAGGCATGCTCATGGATCCGACGCTCGGGCGCGTCATCGATCGGTGGCGGGCCGGCGATCGTGACGCCTTCGAGGAGGTGATGGATCGCTACGGCCTCCAGCTGCTACGAACCGCCCGCTTGGTTCTTCGCGACCAGGCGTTGGCCGAGGATGCCATTCAGGAAACGTTTCTCAAGGCCTGGCAGCGTATCGGCAGTTTGCGCGACGAAGATCCCGGACCCTGGCTCACCAGAATTGCCATGAATGAAAGCATCTCGGCGTACCGGCGACGGCACCGCTTCCAGGCGTTGACCGAGCGCTTCGGCCGCCTGGGCAGCGCCAAACGCGATGTCTCCAGCGAGGCGCGGCTGGACCTGGCCCACGCGCTCGACCAGCTCACCGCCGAGCAGCGCGGTGCGATCGCACTCCATTACTACCAGGACCTCAGCGTCGAGGAAACGGCCCGGATTCTCAAGGTCCCGGTCGACACGATGAAGTCGCGGCTCAAGAAGGCCTTGCACCGCCTTCGCGAGCTAACCGGGTCGGAGGAGGCATCCGCGTGAGCGACAACTTCGAGAAGAACCTCCGGGACCACCTCCATAGCGAAGCGCAGGAGACCCGCGAGTTCCCGCGCCGGCTCCGCGGCCGGATCCGAGACGGCATTGCTCCGCGCACCCGGGCGCGCATGGCGCCGCAGCTCGCGCTGGCCGGCGCACTCGTGCTGGTCGCGGTCGCCGTGCTGGCCTTTCGCAATCCCACGATCATCAACGTGGTCACCACCAACATCAAGCAAATCCTTCAGCCGAGCCCGTCACCCACGCCGCAGCCATTTACTTGCACTGATCGGTCGGGAGGTACGATCGGCATCTCATCGCAGCTCAGCGCGATTCGGACCGCGCCGCACGATGGCTATGACCGCATCGTGTTCGACTTCACCGGTCAGATCCCGTCATACGACCTCACCCGGCAAGACTCGGCGACCTTCGTGCGGGATGCCAGCGGGCAACCGGTGACCCTGGACGGCGGCGGCGGCCTCAAGCTGATCTTCCGCGACACCGACCTCGCTTCGGGGGTGCCATCGGATACGACGCCGGCGCTCGCGTCAGTGCGCGAGATTGCGCAGATCGGCAACTTCGAACGGGTCGTGAGCTACGGCATCGGCATCTCCTCGTCGCAATGCGTTCGGGTTCTCGAGCTCAGTGGCCCATCCCGCCTCGTGGTCGACGTCGCCACGAGTCCCTCCGCATCAACGGCCGCCGCGCCGACGCCGCTACCGACCGCCCCCGCTGCCACCGATCTCGGGCCCTTCACCTGCCAGGACCGTGGCGGTGGCTCGAGTGGCAGCCTGGCGATGCAGTTGACTGACGTGCGAGTCGCCCACCAACCCGGCTATGACCGGATCGTCTTCGAGTTCGCGCCGCAGGCCGGCGCTGTACCACGAGTTCCTGGCTACACCCTGTTCCGCCAGGCGTCGGCCCAATTCGTCCGTGACCCGAGCGGCCAGCCGGTCACGATGGATGGATCCTACGGCCTGCGCGTCGTCTTCCAGCAGGCAACGGGCATGACCAGCTATACGAAGAGCCGCGACCTGACCCCGAGCCTCCCTGTCGTCCAGGAGGTGGAACAGCTCGGCGACTTCGAAGCGGTGCTGAGCTGGGGCGCCGGCCTGTCGCGCGAGTCGTGCATCCGGACGCTGGAATTGAGCAACCCGAGCCGCCTCGTCATCGACGTCCAGACTCCTTAGAGGCGACCCGCGCGTTGGTTTAGTCGCCAACGCGACGCTCCGCTCCGGCCGCCGGCTCGGCGTAACATGCCCCAGGATGAGACCCAAGCGCAAGCCCAGACCACGGTCGGTCTTCTCGCTGCCCCGGACCGGTTACGTCCGCACCTCGGAGGCGTTGCGAAAACCGAAGCGACCAACTCGGTTGCCGCAGCGGAAGGGGGAGAGCGACAAGGATTACGCGGCCCGGCTGGACGCCGCTCGAGAGGAAGCCTACGAGCGGGCGCGGCGACTGCGGGGCGCCACTCGCGCCACCGCCGGCAGGCGGTAGCCAACACTGCGGTCCGTCTCGTGAGCAAGCCTGGGTGGAACCAGTCCGTTACATCTGCCGTTGATTCGGCCCCGCCTCTCGCCATCCCGCTCAGCAGTCCTTTTCACGATCAATGCGATCGGGATCTCCTGGCTATGCTGGCTCCCCCTGGTGGCGGCCAACCACCACATCGGCTTCGTCGCGCCGTCCGTCGCGCCGCTGCTCATCCTGCTGGGCACATTCGGCCCCTTCTTCGCCGCGGTCGGGATGGTCTCCCGGACGTCCGGGTTCCGCGGGCTCCAGGCCTTCATCGGCCAGGCCTTCCGTTGGCGGGTCGGCATCCAGTGGTACGCCGCTGCGCTCCTCGCGCCCGCTGCGATCCGGATAGTGGTTCTCTACATCCACGTCTTGAAGGGCGGCACCGTCCCCGACCTGTCGGATGCCACGCGCTGGCTCGCCGTCCCTTCAACCTTTTTGCTGGTGTTGCTCATCGGCGGACCGGCTGGCGAGGAGTTTGGCTGGCGCGGCTTTCTCCTGCAACGGGTGCAGCCTGTCTTCGGAATGCTTGGCGCGTCCATCGTGATCGGGGTGATCTCGACGCTCTGGCACCTGCCGCTCTTTTGGATCCCCGGCACAGCCCAGAGTCACCTGCCGTTCGCCATCTTCGCGGTGCGCACGGTGGCGCTCTCGGTCATTTCGACCTGGTTATACAACGGCACACGGAGGAGCCTGCTCTTCGTCCTCCTCTTCCACGCTTCGCTGAATACCTGGCCGAATACCATCTATATCCTCGAGGCTGAGGGGGCGATCGGTCCCTACGTCAGCACGACCATCATCTATTCGGGATGGGCGCTGCAGTTGCTCATCCTTGGCCTGCTCCGTGGCCGAGGAGACCGTCGTAAACCAGTCGACGCTCCCCCGGCCGTAGCCGCCTGACCCTCAACCGCGCGAGGGATGGCCTAACTCGAGCGGTGGATTCGCCCCCGGACGAACGTGGCTACCCTTGTAGGCATGGAAACGCGCCCTCTCGGGTGGGGCTGGATCGGGCGGCTGAAGCCCTGCACGTTCGATCGGCTGTTGGTCGGCGTTCTCCTCCTGCTGGGGCTGACCACATTCTTCGACCTGCGGTTCGCCGATCAACGGCTGGGTTTCTCGCCGGGCACTCCGGTCGGCATCGCGATCATCGTCGCTGGCGGCCTTGCCCTCTTGCTGCTCCAAACCGCACCACTGCTCTGGCGACGTAGCCATCCGAGCCTGGTTCTCCTCATCGTGGCCGGCGCTTTCGGCGCCAAAGTCTTGCTCGGTTTCAATCCGGGGATCGCCGGGCTCGGGCTTTTGGTCGCGATGTACAGCGTCGCCGCTTACGAGGTCGGGGCTCGGCGGCTGGTTTTTCTGGTCGCCGCCGGTCTTGGCTTCGTGGCGGGCTTCGTCGTCTTCGGCATCACTGGCAACCCGCGGTCGTTCGCCATCACCGTCCCCAGCGTGTTCTTCGTTGCCGCCTGGCTGGTCGGTGATTACCTTCGGACCCGGCGCGCCTATGTCGCTCAGCTGGAAGAACGGGCGGCGCGGCTCGAGCGTGAGCGGGATCAGGATCGGCAGCTCGCGGCCGACGAGGAGCGGACGCGGATTGCGCGCGAGCTCCACGACGTGGTCGCCCACGATGTCAGCGTGATCGCGATCCAGGCAGGCGCGGCGCGGGCGGTGCAGGCCTCCAGGCCCGAGGCGGCGGCGCAGGCGCTGGGCCTGATCGAAACGACGGCGCGGGAGACGCTTATCGAGTTGAATCGGCTGCTCGGGGTGCTGCGCGAAATCAATGGAGCGACCCCCGATCGCAGCCCGCAGCCCGGGATCGGCCAGCTGGCCGGTCTGGTCGAGGGACTCCGCGCCGCCGGGCTCGAGGTCGATGCCCGGGTCGAGGGTGAGGCGCGGCCACTGCCGCCCGCGCTCGACCTCTCCGCCTATCGAATCTTGCAGGAGGCGACGACCAACGTGCTCAAGCATGCCCGCGCCCGACGCGTCGAGATCCGGGTGCGATACACGCAGACGATGCTCGCGCTCGACATCCGCGATGACGGCGCCGGCGATGGTGGCGACCCGGCCTCGTCGTCGGGGCACGGGCTGATCGGGATGCGCGAGCGGGTCGCGCTCTTCGGCGGCGAGCTGCGGGCGGGGCGCGACCCGGCCGGCGGATTCTCGGTCCACGCGCGCCTCCCCATCAGCACTCCCTCACCCTCGCGACCACAGATTCCCTCCCCCCTTGAGTCACTCCCCTCCCCCATTGAGGGGGAGGGTTAGGGTGGGGGGTAATACTCCCTCACCCCGTGTCGGGGAGGGTCGGGGTGGGAGGCTGATCCGGGTCCTCATCGTGGACGACCAGGCGCTCGTGCGGGCTGGATTTCGGATGATCCTCGAGGCTCAGCCCGATCTCGAAGTCGTCGGCGAGGCGGGGGACGGATCGGCAGCGATCGATGCGGTCCGCACGCTTCGGCCGGATGTCGTGCTGATGGACATTCGGATGCCCGGCGTCGACGGCATCGAGGCCACTCGCCGTCTGACCGAAGCGGGCGTACCGGGCAAGATCGTGATCCTCACGACATACGACCTGGACGAGTACGTCTTCGACGCGCTGGCCGCCGGCGCGAGCGGCTTCCTGCTCAAGCACGTCCCACCCGAGGAACTGGTCCACGGGGTGCGAGTGGCCGCCGCCGGCGATGCCTTGCTGGCGCCATCGATCACGAAGCGCCTGATCGCGGAATTTGCGAAGCAGCGCGCCCCGGTGCGCGCGACCGGCACTGACCTCAACACCCTGACCGATCGAGAGCGTGAAGTGCTCACGCAGCTGGGCCGCGGACTCTCGAACCCCGAGATCGCCCGCGAACTGAAAGTCGGGGAAGCCACGGTCAAGACGCACGTGGCCCACGTGCTCGACAAGCTGGGACTCCGTGACCGCGTCCAGGCGGTGATCTTTGCCTATGAGGTCGGGCTGATCAAGCCCGGCTCCTCTTAGGCCCACCCTTCCAGACTCCCGCCCCCCTTGTGGAGGATCGGGGTGGGGGTATCCCCCTCGAGACGGAGCGCGGCTCCCCCGCGCAGCGGACCCAAAGATCGGGCGCGCAGGTGACGACATCGCGACGCCTTGGCCGTACCGTCAATGCCATAGATCGTTCCTGAAGGAGATAGCCAATGGCAAGTGAAAACGTCATTACGACCCACAAGCTGACCAAGCGATACGGCCCGGCGATCACCGCCGTCGACGCCCTCGACCTCGAGGTGCGGCGCGGCGAGGTCTTCGGATTCCTGGGCCCGAACGGAGCCGGGAAGACCACCACCCTGCGCATGTTGCTGGGACTGATCCGGCCGACCTCCGGATCCGCGACCGTCGCCCAGCACCGGCCCGGTGACCCCGAAGGTCTGCGCCAGATCGGCTCGCTGGTCGAGTCGCCCGCCTTTTATCCGTATTTATCCGGTCGCGAGAACCTCAAGGTCATGGCGGATTACGCCGGCCTCCCCTACAAGCGCGTGGACGCTGCGCTCGAGGAAGTCGACCTGGCCGACCGCGCCAGGGATCGTTTCGGGACCTACTCGATGGGCATGAAGCAACGCCTGGCCGTCGCCGCGGCGCTGATCAAGGAACCCGAGCTGATGATCCTCGACGAGCCGACCAACGGCCTCGACCCGCAAGGCGTCGTCGAGATGCGCCTCTTGATCCGCCGCTTGGGAACCGGCAATCGAACCGTGATGCTGTCGAGCCACCTGCTCAACGAGGTCCAGCAGATCAGCGACCGCGTTGCGATCATCCGCAAGGGCAAGCTCGTGGCACAGGGCACGGTCCACGAACTGCGCGGCGAGTCGGCGATCGTGGTCCGCGTGACACCGGTCGATGCGGCCCGGCGTCAGCTGGATCGCATGCTCGGCGCGGCGGCCGTGACCAGCGTTGACGGCACGCTGCGGCTTGCCGTCGACCCGGTTCGGGCCGCCGATATCAATGAGGCGCTGGTTGGCGCCGGCATCAAGGTCAGCGAGTTGCACGCAGTCGAACGAACTCTCGAGGAAGTCTTCCTCACCCTGACAGGAGAAGCAGCATGATCAACAGTTTCAAAGCGGAATGGCGGAAGTTGCGGCAGCGGCCGGCGGTCTGGGTGCTCGGCGGCATCATGCTCGCCGCCCTCATCCTCTTTGGCTACGCGTTCCAGTGGATCCAGCTTTCGTTTCCCGGGAAGAACTTTCACCCGGAGGGCGGTCTGACCATCGCCCAGCTCAAGACGGCGCTCTACCCGATCAACTTCGTCAAGAACTCTCTCGAGGGCGTCGGCATCGTCGGCAGCATCCTTACGTTGATTCTCGGCGCGCTCGTGGTCGGCAGTGAGTTTGGCTGGGGGACCGTCAAGACGGTCTACACGCAGCGGCCCGGACGGCTGCAGACACTCGCCGGGCAGCTGGGGGTTGTGAGCGTGATCGCCGCGATCTTCACCGTTGCCTTCTATGCGGTGGCGGCGGTGGCCAGTCTCGGCGTTGCGCTCGGTGATGGCGCCACCATCACCTGGCCGGCCGCGATCGACATCCTCAAGGCGCTCGGCGCGACCTGGCTCATCTTCGAGTCGTGGAGCCTCTTCGGCATGACGCTGGCGTTTCTCTTCCGCCAGTCGGCGATGGCGATCGGCATCGGGCTTGCGTACGTGCTCGCGATCGAGGGCATTCTCTTCCGCCTGCTCGGCGGCTTCGACGCCGGCTGGGTGACCGCGATTGAGAAGTTCTTCCTCGGTCAGAACGCAGGGGCCTTGATCAGTTCGTTCGGCCGGCCTTTCCCGAACCCCGGCGCTGCGCCGGCGATCGTCACGGCCGGGGTCGCGGTGCTGGTGCTGGTCGTCTACTCGCTCGTCTTCACCGGCGTGACCTCGCTCGTCGTGCGAACCCGCGACGTCAACTGAGGCTTCCCGCTCCCCCATTCGCCCTCCCGTCGAGTTGTTCCCTCCCCCGCTTGCGGGGGAGGGTCAGCGTGGGGGCATCGTTACACGATCTATGACCTTCGATGTTCGGGCTGCCGACCATCGCTCCCGTGCCGCGGTCGCGCTCGCGCATCGACGCTGGGACGAAGCAGAGCAACAGCTCCGCGCCCTTGTAACGGCTTCGCCTAACGATCCGGTTGCCTGGAATAATCTCGGCGTCGCGCTGGAGCATCAGCACAAGGACCGGGAGGCGGTCGAAGCCTACGCTCGCGCGGCGGCGCTCTCGCCGGACAGCCGCCTGCCGGGCCGCAACTTGGTTCGAGAAACACAACGCTATCTTGGCTTCGCCGCCGCCTTCACACTCTATTGGGTCCTCGACATCGTTCTTCGTTTTGTACCGGTGCCTGAAGATGCACGGACAGCGGCGAGGGTGTTTGCGTTCGTCGTGCTGGCACTTGGCGCCCTGGTCTACTATCAGCGCCGACGCGAGCAGTTACCGGATGATGCGTGGCGCGCCTACAAATCCGAGTTGTCCCGGACCCGCCGACTGCGATATGGGGGCCTCGCCTTCGTGTTTCTCGGCTTCCTGGTTTTCGCGGTTGTGTTTTTCATCCTGGTCCAGGTTGGGGGAAGGGATAGTGACGGCACGGTGGTCCTTGTTGCGGTGGCGGGCCTCTGCTGGCTGATTGTGGCGCGGCTGCTCTGGGCGCACGCGATCGCCCCCCGCCTCGTGGATCGGATTCGCTAGCGGCACCGCTCCGGTAGACAGGCAGCGGAACCAGTTGCTCGGCCAACGTCAGCGATCCATGATGCCCGTTCAGGCGGGCCTGCGCCGGGTCGACGCCCCGCTGGACGATCCCCACCCGACCGTGCGCCGCAGCGACGCCTGAATCGCCTCCAGCGACTCTGCGGGGTGGAACCGCTGGCCTCGGCCGATGGCGCAGATCAACCCGGCGACCGAGCCCGTAGAGCGACCAGGTCGGGGTATTGAACGCCCGGTCGTAGCCGGGAAGCGCCATGGTGTAGCCGACCAGGCCGTGCTCCCCGCCGTTAGGCGACTCGCCCGGCGGCGAGTTCAGGAACGGCGCGGCCTCCTGGTGGGCCTGCGGCAGCTCCCAGCCGAGGCCGTCCGGCAGTAACAGGCAGGCGCGGGCCGCCGGCTCGGGTCCGAGGGGATTCGCAACGGCGACCCCCAGCGAGCCGAGCATGGACGGCACGAGCTCGGCGAGCGTGCGGGAGCCATAGCGCGGGAGCGGCGGGCCCCGGAGGGGTCGGGCGCATCAGTTGGCTCAGCGTACCGGCTCGCCCACGAGGCCAGCTGCACCGATCCGGTCACCACGGGTAACACGAATTGTTGACTTTGGCATATTCCGTTTTGTATACAGTACGTAGTGCCCAAGAGTAATCAACAACGGCGCCCACACGCCGCCACCGGGGGGCGCCCGATCTCCAGCGAGGGCGCGAGCGGGTCCAATGAGTCCAACGGGTCCAACGGCTCGCGCGCTGAAGCGGCCGACCGCCGGCGGGCCGGCGGCGTCTCGGCCGCCGACGCCGATCTGATTCTCGCCGTCCTTCGTGAGCTCAAGAAAGGCAACCTCTCCGTAAGGATGCCGCTGTCGGCGAACGGCGTCATGGCCAGGATTGCCGCCGAATTGAATGGCGTCATCGAGCTGAATGAACGTAACGCGAAGAACCTGTCCGGCGTGGCCCGCGTCATCGGGGCGGTGGCCGAGGGCAACCTTTTCCAGACCATGGACCTCGAGCTGGATGGCCGGGCGCTCGAGGGCCAGTTCCTTCGGACGGCTCGCACGGTCAACGCCATGGTCCATCAGCTTCGCTCCGTCACCTCAGAGGTGACCCGCGTGGCCGAGGAAGTCGGCACCGAGGGCAAGCTCGGCGGCCAGGCCCAGGTCAAGGGCGCGGCCGGCGTCTGGAAGGATCTGACCGACAACGTCAACCTGATGGCGGCTAACCTGACCGCCCAGGTGCGCAACATCGCCGACGTCACCACCGCCGTTGCCAAGGGCGACCTCTCGAAAAAAATCACGGTGGACGTCCGCGGCGAGATCCTCGAGCTGAAGAACACCATCAACGTCATGGTCGACCAGCTCAACGCCTTCGCCTCCGAAGTCACCCGCGTCGCCCGCGAGGTCGGCACCGAGGGCAAACTGGGCGGCCAGGCGCAGGTGCGCGGCATCGGCGGCGTGTGGAAAGACCTCACCGACAACGTCAACCTCATGGCGAGCAACCTCACCGCCCAGGTTCGCAATATCGCCGACGTGACGACGGCGGTGCAGCAAGGCGATCTCTCGAAGAAGATCACCGTCGAGGTCCAGGGCGAGATCCTGGAGCTAAAGGACACGATCAACGTCATGGTCGACCAACTCAACGCCTTTGCTCGCGAGGTTACGCGCGTGGCGCGCGAGGTTGGCACCGAAGGCAAGCTGGGCGGCCAGGCGCAAGTGCGCGGCGTGGCCGGCGTCTGGAAGGACCTCACGGACAACGTCAACTACATGGCCGGCAATCTCACTGCCCAGGTGCGGAACATCGCCGAGGTCACGACCGCGGTCGCCGAAGGCGACCTCTCGAAGAAGATCACGGTCGATGTCCGTGGCGAGATCCTCCAGTTGAAGAACACCATCAACTCGATGGTCGACCAGCTGAACGCCTTCGCCTCCGAAGTCACCCGCGTCGCCCGCGAAGTCGGCACCGAGGGCCGGCTCGGTGGCCAGGCGCACGTTCCGGGCGCCTCCGGTACCTGGAAGGGCCTCACCCTCCAGGTGAACCAGCTCGCCGCCAACCTCACCACCCAGGTTCGCAACATCGCCGAGGTCACGACGGCGGTGCAGCAAGGCGATCTCTCGAAGAAGATCACGGTCGAGGTCAGGGGCGAGATCCTCGAGTTGAAGGACACGATCAACGTCATGGTCGACCAGCTGAACGCCTTCGCCTCGGAAGTCACCCGCGTCGCCCGCGAAGTCGGCACCGAGGGCCGGCTCGGTGGCCAGGCGCACGTTCCCGGCGCGTCCGGGACCTGGCGAGACCTGACCGACAACGTCAACTCGATGGCCGGCAACCTGACCGCGCAGGTGCGCAACATCGCCGAGGTCACGACGGCCGTCGCCCGTGGTGATCTTTCCAAGAAGATCACCGTCGACGTCCACGGCGAAATCCTCGAGCTGAAGGACACGATCAACGTCATGGTCGACCAGCTCAACGCCTTCGCCTCCGAAGTCACCCGCGTGGCCCGGGAAGTCGGGACCGAGGGCAAGCTGGGCGGCCAGGCCCAGGTTCGTGGGGTGGTCGGCATCTGGAAGGATCTCACCGACAACGTCAACTTCATGGCCGGCAACCTGACGGCGCACGTGCGCAACATCGCCGAGGTGACCACCGCGGTTGCCAACGGCGACCTGTCGAAGAAGATCACGGTCGATGTCCGGGGCGAGATCCTCGACCTGAAGAACACGATCAACGGCATGGTCGACCAGCTGAACGCCTTCGCCGGCGAGGTTACCCGCGTGGCACGCGAGGTCGGCACCGAGGGCCGTCTCGGCGGTCAGGCCTACGTGCTTGGCGTCTCCGGCACCTGGAAGGACCTCACCGATAACGTCAACCAGCTCGCCGCCAACCTGACGACCCAGGTCCGCAACATCGCCGAGGTCACCTCGGCGGTGCAAAAGGGCGACCTCTCCAAGAAGATCACGGTCGAGGTCAGGGGCGAAGTTCTCGAGTTGAAGAACACGATCAACGTGATGGTTGATCAGCTCAATGCCTTCGCCTCGGAAGTCACCCGCGTCGCCCGCGAGGTCGGCACCGAAGGCAACCTTGGCGGCCAGGCACAGGTCAAGGGCGTCGCCGGCACCTGGAAAGACCTGACCGACAGCGTGAATCTGATGGCCGGCAACCTCACCGACCAGGTGCGCGGCATCGCCCGGGTGGTGACCGCGGTCGCGAACGGCGATCTCCGGCGCAAAGTCGTCTTTGAGGCGAAGGGTGAGATCGCCGCGCTGGCCGACACCATCAACGAAATGACCGATACCCTGGCGACGTTTGCCGCGCAGGTCACCACGGTGGCCCGCAAAGTCGGCGTCGAAGGTGAACTCGGCGGTCAGGCGAGCGTGCCGGGCGCGGCGGGCACCTGGAAGGACCTGACCGATAACGTTAACCAGCTGGCCGCCAACCTGACCAACCAGGTACGCGCGATCGCTGAAGTGACGACCGCGGTCACCGAGGGTGATCTCACCCGGTCCATCGCGGTGTGGGCCCAGGGTGAAGTGGCCCTGCTGAGCGACAAGATCAACCAGATGATCCGCAACCTGAAAGAGACGACCCAGAAGAACATGGAGCAGGACTGGCTCAAGACGAACATCGCGAAACACACCCGGATGCTGCAGGGCCAGCGCGACCTGCGCACGGTCGCGGACCTGATCCTCACCGAAATCGCGCCCCTGGTCTCGGCGCAGTACGGTGCCTTCTATATCGTCGACAACACTCAGGAAAGCGAGGAACCGGTGCTTCGGATGGCGGCGGGCTACGCGATTGCATCGGGTGAAACCAGCGGCAAGGCTTTTCGCTGGGGTGAGGGCCTCGTCGGTCAATGCGCCCGCGATGCCCGGCGCATTCTGCTGACCACGGTGCCTTTCGGGTATATCGGCATCCGCTCAGGGTTGGGCGAAGCCCCGCCGAACAGCATTGTCGTCCTGCCCGTGATCTTCGAGGGTCGGGTCAAAGCGGCGATCGAGCTCGCCTCCGTCGCTCCTTTCAGTGAGACGCACCTCGACTTTCTGGACCAGCTAACCGACGGCGTCGGCGTCGTCCTGAACACGATCGAAGCCAACATGCGCACCGAAGAGCTGCTCAAACAGTCGCAGATCCTCTTCGCCGAGGCACAGGAGGCGAGCAAGAGCAAGAGCGCGTTCCTGAGCATGGCCGCGCACGAGCTGCGCACTCCGCTGTCCGTCATCACCGGCTACCTCTCGATGCTCCAGGACGGAACCCTGACGCCCGACAAATGGGAGCGCCCGCTACGCGTCCTGATGGGCAAGGCGACCGAGCTGAACAGCATCGTCGACGATCTCCTGACCGCCGCCCGGATCGAGGGCGGCACGGTGCCGACCCAGACCAAAACTCTCGACCTCCGTGAGATGGCTCGCAAGGCCATCGCGCGCGCCGAGGCCCGTGCCGGCCTGCTCCGCGCGGAGGTGGATTATGGCGAGCCGGCCGAGCCGGTCGCGGTCAACGCCGACCGCGAGCAGCTGGCCCGCATCATCGACAACCTCATCAACAACGCCCTGACCTACAGCGCAGGGCCCCCATGGGTCGGCGTGACGGTGATGACCGAGGACGGCCCAACGCTGATCGTAGAGGACCACGGCGTCGGCATTCCACGCGACAAGCAGGACCAGATCTTCGAGCGCTTCTTCAGGATCGACGATCCCGGACTCGGCCCGCAGCCTGGCACGGGTCTCGGCCTGTTCATCAGCCGCGAGCTCGCCGAGCGCCACGGCGGTTCACTGACACTCGAGCGCAGCGAGGTCGGCAGGGGGAGCACGTTCATCCTGCGTCTCCCCGCCGTGAGTGGCGCCCACGCGGCAACCCTGTTGTCTCCCACACCGGCGCTGGATAGCGTCCCCGCTAACTGACTCTCCCTCCCACCTTGTGGGGAGGGTCGGGGTGGGGGTTTCCACGGGCCTGCGCAGGGGCATGCCTCCGGGTTGCGATTTACTCATGTGCGGCAAGCCGGGAGCTGGCGCCCGGGCGACGCCCAGCTCGGATGGATCATCGAAAACCGGGTCGATGAGGCCTACGTCCTCTCGTGGCCCGGCCAGCTTGAGACGTACGTGCCGCTCCATGACACCGGAGGCTACGATCGCGCCCGGGCGCCGCTGGGCTCCTACGACTTTCGGCTGGATCAGATCAAGGGCACAGCCAGTGCTCACCCGGGAAACCTCGTCGAGTTGTCGTTCAACACGCCGGCCCTGCACCCCCGGCGGCACGTGGACTTCACGGTCGTTCGCTTCGACCTCCGGATCCGCGAGCTAATCGACCCGGCGTGGCTTTTTCCCAGCCGCAAGCTCGCCGAAGTCTGCACTCAGGACCCTTCCGGTGGACGCACTGATCGCTGGGTGTTCGTCGCGAACCCCTCCGGCATAGCACGCGACCGTGCGGCGAAGTACCAGGTCGCAATCCGTGAGCTAGCCGCGACTCGAGGCTGGTCGATCCTGCCTCCGAGGGTTGCCAGGTCTCCCTCCCCCCTTGTGGGCGAGGGTCCGGGTGGGGGGTCCTGGCTTGGCGTATCCGCCAATCCCATCGAGACTGGCGCTTTCTTCGAGCGGCACTTCGACGCTACTTTTCTAGAGGCGGCGTCGGGGGATGAGGTCTTGATGGTCGCGGCTCCGGACAACTTCGGCCGCCACCGGGTCGCGTTCTCCAAAGGGACCGGACGCTGGGCGTCGATCGCCATCCATGGATCGGCGGTCACCAACTCCACGCATTTGATTCAGGCCAACATCCACGCTGCGAACTTCTTTCCTCACCCTCGCCATTACATCCTGGTCCAGCACTACGACCGCGGGCGCGCCGAATGGTATCCATGGAGCTGGCTCATCCGCTCCACCGACTTCGCCAGGCTGGCCACCGGCAAAGGCGCCTACCTGCTCTTCACCACCACCCTGAATCCGCAGCGGGTGAATCGCTGGACGCCGTACCGCGTCCCAACCACCGATGCCGCCGCAACGTTCCGGTCCGCCATTCACGCGTCCGCTTCCCGTCCAGCCGCCTAATCCAGACGCCAAATTCCCTCGCCCCCTTGTGGGGGAGGGTAGCGGTGACTTAGAACGATTTGGGCGGGGCTGCCGAGAAGAGGGAGATCGCCTGCTTCACCTCTGTACTGCCGCACTTCGGACAGGCGTGCTCTTTTTCACGCTCCGCGTAACTGCCCATCACTTCGAATAGCTCATCGCACTTCGAGCACTTGAACTCATAAACCGGCATGGCGCTCATCCTCCTGAAACCCACCGTCCCTCCGCCAATATCAGACGTTAGACCGCGAATGTGTTTGCGTCAACCCCGGACTCCAGCCCAGGAGACGCAGCGCACGCGAGCTGATTAAGTCTAAACTCGTCCGGGGAGCTAGCGTTCCATGCGCTTCGAAGCATTCGAGTTTGGCTCGATCCGAATCGACGGGGTCACCTACGACCACGATGTCGTGGTTGATCGAGGCGAGGTGCGCGAGCGGAAGAAGAAGCCGTCTAAGCCCTTCCGTGACAATTTCGGTCACACACCGCTTTCCGTCGAAGAGAAGATTCCCTGGAAATGCCGCCGGCTCGTGATCGGAACAGGTGCGCAGGGCGCGCTCCCGGTGATGGACGAGGTGAAGCGGGAGGCCGATCGCCGCAAGGTCGAGCTGGTAAGCCTTCCAACATCGAAGGCGATCGACGCGCTCAACAAGAAGACCGAAAACACGAACGCGGTCCTTCACGTCACCTGCTGACGCGGCAATTGAGTCAGCTCTTGCGGGAGAGGGTCAGGGTGGGGATTACGCTTCCCATTGTGGACACGTATGGCCTCATCCGGCAGGCCATCGAAGAGAGGCAGCAGGTCATCGCCGCCTACCGCGGCTACTACCGGGAGATGTGCCCACACTCACTGGGCGTCAACAAACGCGGGGAGCGGCAGGCGCTCTTCTATCAGTTCGCCGGCCAAAGTGGCCGTGAGCTTGGTCCTCCCGGGTCACCGGATAATTGGCGATGCTTGCGCATCGACGAGCTCAGTGATGTATCGCTTCGTCACGGCGACTGGCACACGGCTCCCGATCACACTCGGCCGCAGACGTGTGTCTACCAGCAGCTGGACCTCGAAATTCGCCACTAGCTTCCCGAGCCGGGTTCTCGGGTTCCTGGAGATCGCGTACCCGCCGATGCGACGCCAACGATTTCGCTTCTCCCCTTCTAGGCTGACCCACTTGAAAGTCGCGTCCGTCCGGACCGCTAAACGACCTGGTCATTTCCCAGACCCGTTCGGTTCCCGTCACTGGCTGGACCCGCAATTTTCGAGGCCGCGGTTGACCGGGATCGGCTAGAGGTCGCCGCTTGTCGCGCCACCACATTTTTGACCGCGCACCCCTTCTCGTTGTAGCGCCGCCCGGGCACGCAACGCAGACCACTCAGGCCCGGTGGGCTGCGGCACCCCCGGCACCCCGCTTACCGCTGCTTCCTTCCGGACCTGACGGGGTTCACGGAACCAGGTCGCGCAGGACCAGGCCATCAACGCAGTCGCACGAGACGACGCTCCGGACAGCGCACCCCTCAAAGGGGAATTCGACCCCGCTAAAGCGGATTGCGGGTACAGGGCACCGCTAGCTCCCCGTCTAGCGCGATCGGATTCATTCTACTCGGCGTTCCCGGGCTGCCCGGGTGCCGGACGGGCAAGGATGATCGCCACCACCAGCAACTTCCCGCTCATCAGGCTGGCGGCTCACGCGGCGGTCGGAACCGTAACAGCGACCAGGCGCCCAGCCATCCGATGAGCGCCCCAAACACCATCGCCAGCGCCAGGTCCAGGCCGAGGTTGATGACCAGGGTGCCGATCTCGGACGCCTGCCGCTGCTCGCTCGGACTCAGACGATTGAAGGCGGCCTGACCCACGGGCAGATAGGAAAGGATGACCGCTGCCACCACGGTGCGAAACACCTCACTGATCCCGCCGGCGATGGCGCCCATCTGCAACCCCGGGCCAGCGGCCTTGGTCGACACGGCCAGCTTGCGGCCGGCGCCACCGATGATCAGCAAACCCAGCGCGGAGGTGACGAAGTCCGAGAACACCGTCGGTGTCACGTCATTGGTCGCAAAGACGGACACCAGACGGACCAGGAGCGCGAAAGCACCTGCAATCACGCCGAACACCAGGCCGTTTCGAAGCACCAGGCCGACCCGCGACATTAATTGACCCGGCTGATCAGTTGGCCTCGCAGCTGTTTCACTCGCGACGCATCCTCGGGCTCGGGCCGCACGGCAAGATAGCGCGTGAAATCGCTCAACGCCTCGGTGTCGTGATGCATCTGAAAGTGAATCATGCCGCGGTCTCGCCACTCCGACGTCAGATGCGGATCGCTCAGCATGATCCGGTCGCTGGCTGCCAGTGCGCGGGCCAGGTCGCCGCGTGACAGGTAAAGGCTCTTCAGGTTATTGAGGAGGCGGGCGAGAATCTGTCGTTTCGTCGAGGGCTCGAGCAGCGCCGGCCGCATCTCCACCGTGCCACCGTACATCTCTTCTAGCATCTTCGCGCATTCCTTGCGGGTCAGCGTGCGGCCGTTGAAGACGTCAATAAAAATCTCGCCCGACGACGCCGGCGCGTACTTGACCAGAAAATGGCCGGGCATGCCAACGCCGCGCACCGGCAGTCCTGCCCTCTCCCCCACCGCCACGTACAGCACCGCCAGCGTGATCGGGATCCCGATCCGCCGATCGAGGACCTCATTAAGGTAGCTGTTTCGCGGATCGTAGTACTCGTCGCGATTTCCTTTGAAGTGCAGCTCCTCGAACATGTAGGTATTCGCCAGTTCGACCACCCGAGTGGGCTCGACTTCGGCCCGGATCCGTTGCTTCAGCTCGCTGCCCATGCGGGCGAGTTGATTGAGGTATATCGCCGGCCGAAGCTCGGGATACTCTTCGGCCGCGATCAAGAGGGCTGCCTCAGCGAGATCCAGATCTTTCTCCGGCGTCTGCAGCAGGCGCGTGAACCCGTTGCGTGCCTCGGCCGGCGTCATGCCCACATAGTCTAGAGGGGAACTTTCCGGCGATCTCGGCAGTCGTGCACTTCACGGTTCTGGCCCTAGGGCGACTGAACCCCAAACCGTTAAGCTGGCCCGGGGTACGCAGACATGAGCGCACAAAGCCGGCGTGGCAGGGGATTTCGGCCGGGGCGCGGCGGAACATGTGGATGCGGTTGCGCGAGCGTTCTGGTGGTCTTGACGGTCGGTCTTCTCTTGAGTCTTTTCAACGCGGCGATTAGCGTGGGGGCGTCCGTGCGCATTCCCTTTACCGCCAGTAACCTGACGGTTGCGGGCTCGGCTGGCGCGAAACAGAAGGCCCCGGAGGCCATGCCCGTTTACACCAGGGGACGGCTTGGCGGAAATCAGAACTTCATCAACCAATCGACGACGCTGACGATTGGGCCGGCCGAAGGAGCCGTCCTGGTTGTCCTGGGCAAACAGGATCGAGCTCCGATCATCGATCTCCACATCGAAGCCCGTTAGCGCGTTCCTGAGCGGCATGGCCCTCCCCGAGCGTGTGTTCGTGATCGTCGTGGAGCCCGAAGGTGGTCGGGACCTGGACCGTATGCCCTTGCTCAGCAAGATGGACGCGGGCGGCACCCGCCACACGCCGGCGTTCAGCAGCATGCTGCTGGCCACCACCTTCCTCAGCCAGGCCCAGGCGTTGGGCCACTTCGTCGAGCTCGACTACATCTTTCCGGCCGACGGACGCCACCTGGCCGAAGACTTTCCTGAGTACCAGGTCCAGCTGGACCCGAGCCCCCAGGCCTTTTTCGGCAGCGACCCGGCCGGTTAGGCCGCCACAAGCTCGCCGCCCGCCCGGACGTTACATCCCCGTCATCATGCCGCGCTTCCGCCATCGGCTGGCCTCGACGATCGTCTTGCCGTTCGCGGGCCTGACGCTGGCGATCGGCGTCGTCGGGACCCTGGCCGCCACCGGCGAGTTGAACGCGAGTCGTCAGGGAGCCTTCGACAACCAGCTGATCCACGAGGGCCTCGTCGCCCAGTCGATGGTCCAGGCCGAAGACACCGAGCGGGGCGGGATCCTCCGCTTGCTGGCGGGCGGGCCCGGCCTCGCCCAGAACTGGGGGAAAACCCCGGCATTGCGGGCATGGCTGGAGCGGGCGCTGACGATTCATCCCAACCTCATCGCCGAGGCGGTCGACCCCTCCGGCCGGGAGATCGTGGGGGTGGTCGGCCATGGTGCGCTTGCCGACACGGTGACGCAGAATCACGACCTGGGCGCCTGGCCGGGGCTGACCTACATGCTGAGTGGCGGCGGATCGTCCCTCGACGTCGTCGCCTCCGCCCCGGGGCCCGCCGTCTTCACCGGGCAGCCGGTGCACAGCGCCACCGGCACGTTGCTCGGAGCCATCCTGGTCGGTGATTATCTCGACGATCGAGCCGAGGCGATCAAGGCCTCGCTGCACGACGACATCACCTACTACGACGTCAACGGCCAGGTGCTGAGCACCTCGCTGAGTATCCCGCCCACGCAGTGGTCGACGCTGGCGCTCGATTCGACTACCCGCAACCGCGTCAGTCCCACCAGCGTCGTCGAGCTGACCCGCACGGCGGGGAGTCCTGGGATGGAGATCGTCTCGCCCTGGACCCTGGGCGCGGCGAATCTCGGTTACGTCGGGACCACGGTTTCCAGCGCCGCCGGGTTGGCGGATGGCAACCAGCTGCGCATCATCCTGGTCGCGCTTTTGCTCGCCGGGGTCCTACTCACGCTCGTGATCGGCGTCTGGCTGGCGCGCCGCATCACGCGCCCCATGCATCGCCTGGTCCAGGCGACTCGGCTGGTCAGCGCCGGCGACCTCGACCACCAGGCGCCGGTAGCGACGCACGACGAGTTTGGTGAGCTCACCGATTCCTTCAACCAGATGACCCGCAGCCTGAAAGAGAAGAGCACCTCACTGAAGCTCACCATGGCGCAGCTCCAGGACACCTACCTGATGACGATCGAGGCGTTGGCGGCCGCGGTCGAGGCGCGGGATCCGTATACGCACGGCCACACCCAGCGAGTCGAGGCGTACGTCCTCCTCATGGCCAGGGCGCTCGGTTGCGACGAGGCGGAGGTCGGTGCCATCAGGCGGGCCAGCGTGCTGCACGACATCGGCAAGATCGGCATCGAAGACGTGATCCTTCGCAAGCAGGGCCGGCTCGAGCCCGACGAGGCGATCCGCATGCAGAGGCACCCGGTGATCGGGGTCGAGATGCTGAAGGGCATCGACTTTCTCGATCCGGTGCTCCCGCTCGTGCGCAACCATCACGAGCGCTGGGACGGCAACGGTTATCCCGACCAGCTGCACGCCGATGAGATTCCCCTCGGGGCCCGTATCCTGGCGGTGGCCGACGCGCTCGATGCGATGACGTCCGACCGGCCCTACCGAGCCGCCCGCACCTTCGAATATGCGAAGACCGAGATCCTCAAGGGCTCGGCGACCCACTTCGACCCTGAGGTCGTCACCGCGTTCATCAAGAGCCAGCGCGCCATCGAGGAGGTCCTCCGCAAGGCTTCCGACGAAGAGCAGCAACACCACCCGGAACCGGACGACTTCAGCGGCTGGCGCCTGCACGTCGTCGGCCGCTAGAACCCTGGGAACTACAGGTAGCGAACCCGGCTCATCGCACGAGTTGGAAGTTGATCGTGGTCAGGTGGCCCGGCCTGACGGTCACTGATTGGGCCTGCGTCACGTATCCGAGCGCCGATACGGTGATCGTGTAGCTTCCGTAGAGCACTGCCGGAAAGCTGAAGTTGCCATTGAGGTCGGTGACGGTGACCAGGCCATTGGAAACCATGACGGTGGCGCCGGCGATCGCCGTCGCCGTCACGCTGTCCGTCACGGTGCCCTTGATGCTTCCAGTCGCGGTCAGGCTGACCAGCTTGAAGGTGACGATCTGGTTCTGGCCGCCGGTGACCGTCACGGTCTGGCTGCTGCCGGTGTAGCCGGTCGCGCTCGCGGTCACGGTGTAGGTGCCGGGAGCGACGCCGAGCGAAAAGTTACCGTTGACGTCCGTGACGGTCGTGGCTCCACCTGGACTCAAGCTGATGGTCGCCCCGACGATCGGCAGGTGCGTGACGGTGTCGATCACCTGGCCGCTGATCGCCGCCTTCGCCGGGCTTGGTGTGGGAGTAGGCGTTGGCAGGATACCGGGCAAGGGCGTCGCTGACGGACTCGGCAACAGTGACGCCGATGGTGTCGGCGTGGGTGACGGCGATGAGGATGGTACGGTCCGCGGGTCAGACGGTCGAGCGGTGGCCGTGGGAGTAAGGCTGAGTCCATTGCTGCCTTGCGCGCCACGCTGGAGGTCCTGTACGACCTGTTGCGACAGCGGCGCAAGATGCTGCACCGGATCCCGGGCATAGCTTGCGAGGCTGAGGCCATGAACGTTGACGCCGAGCACGAGGAGGCCGGGGATGGTCGAGGCGGCGATGGAGGTGACCCAGAACAGCACGCCGAAAAGCGGGACCACGGCCAACTTTGGCCAGCGCCCGCCGGTCCTGGTGGCCTTCACGCCGCCTCCGGTTCCGCGGTAGGGACCTCGGCCTTGCCCATCGTGCGCAAGCGGTCGACGATGGCGTCGCGCCGCGCCACGAAAGCGGTAACGACGTCGGGGTCGAACTGCAGGCCGGCATCGTTGCGGATGGCGGTCGTGGCGGCATCGAAACCGAGGCCCTCGCGATACGGACGGTCCGACGTCAGGGCATCGAAGACATCCGCGACAGCCAGGATGCGAACGGGCAGTGGGATCGCGCTTCCCATCAGGCCCGTCGGGTAACCGGCTCCGTCCCACCGTTCGTGGTGATACAGGACGCCCGGCAGGCTCGACTGCAAAAATCTGAGCCCTTTCAGCATGTCGTAACCGATTCGGGGATGCTCGTGCATGTGGTCCGTTTCAGCGCCGCTGAGCGGCCCTGGTTTGCGCAGCACTTTGTCTTCGACTCCGATTTTTCCGATGTCGTGGAGGAGGGCCCCACGTCGGAGCGCCTCACGATCCTTCGCTGTCAGCTGGATGGCATCGGCGATCTCCAGGCTGATGGCGGCGACTCGGGCGGAATGACCGAACGTCGACGGGTCGCGAGCGTCGATGGCCCGGGCGAGGGTTTCCATGCTGGCGAAGTAGGTCTCCTCGAGGGCCGCCGTCTTCTCCTCCAGGCTGCCGGTCATTTCGTTGAAGGTTTTTGCCAGGTAGCCAATCTCGTCGCGTGATTTGACCGGTGCTCGATGATGAAGGTCGCCTTCGGAAACGATTCGCATCGACCGGACGAGGCCATCCAACGGCCGGGTCAGGAGCGAGGCGGTGACGCCGCCAACCAGCAACGTCAGGAGCGACGCCGAGGTGAACACGAGCGTCAGGATTAACCGCACTTGCGTCACCGTGTTCTGAAGCCCGTCGGCGTTGGCCTGCACCGCCAGATAACCGAGCTGGGTACCCCGCATGGTCCAGGTGCTGAAGAGCGAACCGTAGGCATGGCCGGCTTCCGTCTCATCTACGCGCATGGTGTTGTCGGCCGTGATCTGCGCTCGACTCGCATCAGCGAGGGCCGGCGGACTGGGCAGCGCGCTGGCCAGCTCGTTGCCTGACAGGTTATAGAAGGCGGCGCTGGGAATGCTCGCGGCAACCTCGTTGAGGGACTGACCGATCAGCATGACGCCAACGATGTGCTGATCGTCGGCACGGACGGGACCGACCCAATAGAGCGTAGGCGTCGCGTCATCCGTGAACAGAAACAGGCGTCGTTCACCGAGCGCATCGCTCTGCCCCCTGAGGACACTGATGACGGCCGGCATTGTGGCGAACGCGGTGGACCCTGTCTGAGGCAGCCGGCTCGGACCTGAAGGCGTCCCCTGGACCCCCAGCAGCTCGCTGCCATCGGCGTTGAGCACGCGAATCTGGATGTTCGCCGGCTCGGCGACCGCCACCAGCGGCGTCAGCAGGCTGGCCAGCCCATCGGTGTGGGCGGCCGCGATCGCTGCGGGCACGCCGATCGTGTTACTGGCCTGACTGAGGTCCCGGACCCGCTCGGCTTCGAGCAGCGACAGCGATTGGTTGGCGATCAAGCTGCTGTGCAGCAGGCTGGCATCGAACTCGGCCGAGGCGGCATCGGTCAGCCGCGCCGTCGCCACCCCGGTGCCAACGACCCCGACGAAGACCAGGAGCACCGCAAAGGGGAGGATGATCTTGTAGCGGATGGGCAGCCGCATGGCGTCTCAACCCGATGATCTTGGGAATGGATTGCAGGAATCGTTGCGGCCCGGCGGCGCCGCCCAGCATTGGGCCACTCGGACCGCGCAGGGGACCGACTGGCCCATGCCCGATGGGCACTTTGGCCGGGCCCTATCTTCGCTCCCCTCTGGGGAGCGTCAGGGAGAGGGCTGCTGCTCTTCCCAGAACGCCAGGCCGCGGTGAAGCCGTTCCATCTCCGCCTCGAGGAAGGGGATGTCGTGGCCGGCGAGCTCCTTGCCGGTCTCCGGGACCTTCTCGATCTGTTCCCGGGTCTCGCTCAGCAACCGCTCTTTGAACGCGATCATGTCCGAATAGACGGCGATCCAGTGCTCGATATCGTCTGGGTGCGTGCTGTCGCGGTTTTCCCCTTCCATCAGGCGGTTGAAGTCGAGCATCCGCTTCATGAAGTCCGGCGGTTCCATCGGAGCCAATGATAGGGACTTGTTTAAGCGCGACTCCAATGGGTACGACCGAACAAATGGTCTCTGATGTCGATCTCCTCGACGCTTTTTCCCGATCCGTGATCGGGGTCGTCGAATTAGTGGGGCCGGCCGTGGTGGGCGTCAGCGGCGTTGGGACCGGCATGCTGATCACGCCCGACGGCTATGCCCTGACCAACAGCCACGTCGTCAGCGCGGTGAAGGCCTACGAGCTCACCCTCCGTGACGGATCGTCGCTCAAGGCCGAGCTTGTCGGGAAGGATCCACACACCGACCTGGCCGTCCTGCGCGCATCCGGGACGGGCCTTCCTCATGCTCGGTTGGGCGACTCCAACCAGCTGCGGGTCGGGCAATTGGTGGTCGCGATCGGTCATCCCTTCGGTTTTCAATCGACGGTGACGACGGGGGTCGTCAGCGCCGTTGGTCGCACGATGCACGCGCAGAGCGGCCGCACGATCGAGAACATCATCCAGACGGATGCCGCGCTGAACCCGGGTAACTCAGGCGGCCCGCTGGTCGACGCTCGCGGTCAGGTGGTCGGGATCAACACCGCCATCATCGCGATGGCGCAGGGCATCTGCTTTGCCGTGCCCAGCAATACAGCGCAACGCGTGGTGTCGCTCCTCATTCGGGACGGCCGCGTGGTCCGCTCCTACCTCGGCATCACCGGCGAGACCTGGCCGATCCACCGCCGGGTCAACCGCTATTACCACCTCGATCAGGAGGGCGGCGTCCGGGTTGCCAGTCTGGATCCGAACGGGCCGGCCGGGCAGGCGGGCCTCCAGAAAGATGATGTCCTGGTCAGCCTGGCCAATCAGCCGATCAAGGGCGTTGACGATCTCCAGCATTTCCTGACCGACTGGCCGGTCGGCATCCCGGCCGAGGCGCAGGTGCTGCGCGGCACCGAGCTGCTCAAGCGCACCACCATCCCGGTCGAGCTCAAAAGCTAGTCAGCGGGCCGCACGTTCGCCTCGACGAGCAGATTCCATGAATTCCTGACGCCGACGATGAACAGGATGATGAAACCGGCCGAGGCGGCATTGTCCACCCCATTGGGATCAACACCGCGCAGTTCTCCGGTAGCCCGCAACGCCAGATATCCATAGCTCAACACCGGTCCCAGCAAGAGCCACGCGGTTTGCCACAACCGAAACTCGATCCTTCCTTGCAACTTGCCCCGCCAGACGGGGATCCAGGTTCGAACAGCGCGGCCGGCGCCCCCGACGGATCCGGCAAGCAGGGTGATGGCTCTGGCCCGGCTCGGAATTCCGGGGATGAGCAGGTACAGCGACATCGCGAACAGGATCACGAAGATCGTGAAGGTCGAGCGGGCCATCGCGTGCCGCCGTGCGATGGGACCGGCGCCAACCAGTGGCGGCCCGATCTGAACGGCCACGAACAGCAAGCCCACCAGGGTCGCCGCCGCGCCGGCGCTCACGACATAAAACGTCTGCACGCTGGCATAAAGCCTACTCAGCCCCGCAACGCACTGCTGGCCATGAGAATGCCGAATCCCACGAGCGCTAGCCCCGAGACGAGGCCGATGCCGCGCAACACCGTCGCCGTGAACCGCTCGCGCGCGACCGACACCACTGCTGACAGCAGGACCCACCACAGCGCCGACCCCAGCGCGACACCGAGGACGAGCGCGACGGCGGATGGCCACCCGGGACTCACGCGCGGACCAAGCCCGGCAAAGGCCGCGGCGAACGACAGGATCGTTGATGGATTGCTGAGCGTCAACGCCACCATCGACCCATAGGCGCCCGCGAGCCGCCTATTCTCCTCCTCCGCTCGCGGGGGAGAGTCGGGGAGGGGGCGCTGCCCAACCGTCCGAAGCCCGATCAGCGTGATGGCGACGCCACCCACCAGGCCGATCCAGCGGCGCTCCGCCAGCAGAACGGTGGTGACCGCCCCGACGCCGAAGGCCGCCAGCGCGGCAAACGTGGCATCGCCGGTCGCGACGCCCAGCCCGGAAACGAAACCGCTACGCCAGTCGCGGGTGAGCGTGCGTCGAAGCACCAGGAAGAAGATCGGCCCCGGTGACAACGCGATCAGGAGCCCGACGAGGAATCCGAGGACCAGCGCCCTGGCCATCTCCGTCTCGCATACGCGGCATTCTACGGGGCGTGGTCGACAATCGAAAGAGGCCGTGCCTTGCGACACGGCCTCCTCATCGTTCTACCTAGAAGCCAACCGCACCTACGAAGATGTCGGTGTTTCCGAACAGCTGGCCCGTCGCGCTCGGTGGGCAGGCGGTGTCAGGGTTCGGCTTCGGTCCCGTGCCCGCTCGGAATGCATCGACGGCCGCGCACGCCGTCTCGTTCCGCGTGTCCGACCAGATGAACCAGCCCGTGCCGTTGTTCGCGACCGCGCCCGTATAGTCGCCCAGGAACTGGGCAGCCAGGCCGTTGGTGCTCGACCCATCCGGATCACCAGAAGCCGTGCTGACGAGAGCGGCTCCGGCCCAGACGCCGTTTGAGTTTGTCCGTAGGTTGAACGCCGCGAAGTCATGCACGACGTTGGCGCCTGGCTTCGTACCGGCCACGACCCAGGTCTGCACAGGCCAGCCGACGAAGACATGCGCCCCATCGGGGCTTGCCGCCACCGCGGGGAAGTAGGCGTTGAAAGCGCCCGCTCGGCCCCCGATCGTGCGGGGCGGGCTCCAGGTCAGGCCGCCGTTATCGGACTCGGTGAACTTGATCAGGGCCGTCGGTGGCGATCCTTCCTCGTTGGCCCAGACCACGTAGACGGCGCCGGTGACCTGGTTGACGTCGGCAGCCGGAAAGCTGTTGTCACGGAAGCTCGACCCTGGTAGCGGGCTCGGGATGTCGTTTACCGCCGCAACGGGGATCGGCCTGCTGAAGGTCGTTCCGCCATCGTGCGAGATAGCCACCAGTTGCTCGGAGTGCCGGAAGATGGCCCCTTCCCAGAAGACGTAGACCGTGCCGTCCGGGCCGGTTCGAATGAATGAGCCCTGCCGGCCGCCGACCGCCACATTGTTGACGCTCTGGCTCAGCCGCATCACGGCGGTCCAGGTTTGCCCGCCGTCCGTTGACCGGGCGAAGACGATCGGCTCCGGGGACCCGCGGCCCGCCCCCTGGAAGAGCGTCCAGGTCGCGTACACGTTGCCGAAGAAGGGGCTCTTCGGGTTCGCGTCGGCCCAGACGAAGTCCTTGTCATTGAAGTCAACGGGGTTGTTGCTGCTGCTGGCGATCACCGGGGCTAGCCAGGTGGCGCCGTCATTCATAGAGCGAGAGATGGCGATCACGGGCGTGGCGGATCCCTTCGGGAACGCCAGGTTGTCGTAGTAGACGACGCTGCCGTTGGCGAAAGAGAACTTGCCGTTCTTAAGCGCCGGTCCGACCGCCAGGATCGAGTCGGCGAACGACTCCAGGCTCTGCTCGCAGTATCCGGGCAGCGTATGGATCGTACGCCCAAGGCAGGTTCCAGTTCCCTTAGGCGATTCCGTGTACGACGGTTGAGTCCAGCTGCTGCCGCCGGTGTTGCTCAGGTAGACACCGGAGATGCCGACACCCGTGACGAAGGGGCACGACCCGGTGCCGGTCGAGGTCGTGGTGCAGAGCGGTTCATCGATCTCGTCGCCCGCGCCCGCAATCAACGCTCCGGTCGTTGGATCGAGCGCGATGCCGGGCTCGATCTGCTTGTTGCTCGGGAAGTTGTCAACCATCCCCGCTGGCGCCGATGGAGCGGTCATGTTGACCTGGCTGTTGAAGAGCAGTCCCACACCGCCTGAGACGTTGACTGGAAAGAGCAGCGCCGCCGAGGATGCCAGTGCGAGCAAGACTGGTCGCTTCCAGATAGTCACCGAGTCCCTCCTTGAATCTGGTTTGTCAGCCATGAGCGTATCCAGCCCAGGGTTACAAGTCAATGTTTTGTAAAGTTTTGTTAATTATCCGGCCAACCGCTCGCCGGTGCAAATAGAAACGGGCGCCCACCTGGACGGCCCTTTCGGCGTCGACAGATCTCGCGTCTGCGAATTCCGAACCATAAAAGACCGGCCGGCCTGATCCGGGCACGCGTTACGTCGGGGCCGCGCCTTACGGCGCGGCCCTTTGTGACGTTTAAGTTAGAGAGTCACCGTGCCGACGAAGATATCGGTATTGCCGAAGTTCCCGGGGCATGAGGCCGGCACGCTCGGCTTCGGTGCGGTGCCGGCGCGGAACGCATCGACGGCCTCACAGGTCGCTCCGTTGCGGCCGTCGGTCCAGATGAACCAGGCGTTCGTGTTATCGCTGGTCAGTGTGTTGTAGTCGCCCTGGAACTGCGCCCCCAGGGAGTTGGTACTGCCAATGTCGGGATCCGACGATGCCGTACTGATTCGGACTGGAGCGGAGAAGCTCGTGCCGCCGCTCGTGGACTCGGCCAGGTAACTGTCGTACGCCACGACACCGGGGCCGGGTGCGGTACCGACCGCCACATCATCAAGGGCCTGCGTCGCCACGGTGACCTTCGACCCATCCGGTGATACCGCCACCCCGGGGAAGAAGGCACTGCGGCCGGCCACGTCGAGGGCCTTGGCCGGCGTCGTCCAGTTGAGCCCGCCATCCGATGACGTGCTCAAGACGACTTTGCCATGGCCGCTCTGGTAATCGGCCCATGCGACGTAGACGGTCCCGTTCGGCCCGATATCGGCGCTGGGGAAGCTGTCGTTTCGGAAACTGCTCCCTGGCAGCGGACTGGGCAGGTCATGCACGGGTGCGATCACGGCCGGCTTGCTGAAGGTGAGACCGCCATCGGTGGACTTGGCGAAGACCTGGGCGTCGGTCCTAAAGCCGTTGATCGTCACGCCGCTTTCCCAGATGACGTAGATGTTGCCCGCGGCATCCGTCCGGATGGTCGAGCCCTGCCGGCCGCCAATCGCCCGGTTGTTATAGCTGGCACTCAGCTTCTCGGCGGGCGACCAGGTCTTCCCTCCGTCGGTCGAACGGGTAAACATGATCGGCTCCGCGGTTCCCGGCACCCCGACGAAGAGCGTCCAGCTGACGTAGACGTTGCCCTTGAAGGGCGAGCCGGCGCTCCGGTCGACCCAGACGGTCTCCTTGTCATTGAAATCGACCGGATTGGTCTTGTCGGTGGCCAGGACCGGATCCGACCAGGTATTTCCCCCGTCGGATGAGCTCGAGACGGTGATCAGGTCTGAAAAGGTTGTGCCACGCACGCCGACGAGGCTCGAGTAGTACGCGGTGCCGTTTGCGTTGAAGGCGATGTTGGGGTCGCCGTCTGATGCAAGGCCTGGAACGCCAAGCTGGCGGGCAAGCTTGCCAAACCCCGGCAGCGTGTGGATGGTCGAGCCATCCCCATTGAAGCTCGCGGTGTTATCGCCGCCCGCATGAGCCGAAAATTGCGTCCAGCTCGCGCCGCCATCGTTGCTCACGTAAACACCCGACAGGCCGACGTTGGCGACAAACGGGCACCCCGATGCGGTGCAGGCCGGCAGGTCGATCTCATCATTGGCGCCGGCAATCAGGTTTTTCGGATTTGTGGGGTTCTGAGCGATCGCCGGCTCGTTTTGCTTGTTCTGCGGGAATGGCGAGTTCTGGACAAGGTTCGCCTGGACGTCTCCGACCAGGGTCGGACCGGTCGTCCTGGCGCCGGCCGATGCGGTTACCGCACCTGCCAGACTGGCCATGGCCAGCGCCGTGGCCAAACGAAAAATCCGACGCCGTAGCAGGAATCGATACATGCTTCCCTCCTTGAAATCGTCCGTGGATCGCCTCGCCAGATTGTAAAGGCTCGCTAAGTCTTAGACAAGGGCCAGCTGGCGGCCCATTCCGACCCTGGCCGCCACCTTAAGAACCGCCGGCTATCGCCGCGCCCGAAAGGCCCCCAAAACGCCTTGGGAGCCTTTCGAACATCACCGATGTATCGCCTATCGATTGGTGGACGCCGCGCCAGTCGCCGTGCTCGTCGCCGTCGCGCCCACCTGGGTCGCCGGGGCGCCGCTCCCGGCGGCAACCGGGCTGAAGCCGCCGACCACCGTGTTCATCGCCTCATCCAGCAGCGAACCGGTTGGCGCCTTTGCCACGGCCAAGACCGGGAAAGCCAGCACCCCGATGAAGGACGTCGACTCGTAATCCCCGACCATGAAGCCCTGACTGGTGAGCGGAAGCCAGGACAGGTCCATCGGTCCGGACGTCGTGGTCGTGCCGCCCCAAGTGGCGCCGCCGTCGCCCGATGAGATGAACCCGCTGAACAGCTGGCACGCCGGCTTGTTCGGCTTTGCGCAGTCAGCGTTCGGATAGAAGTAGTAGCTCAGCCCGACCTGCGCGGTCCCTTCGGAGGTCGCCCGATTGACC
>Ga0207646_10000493_pt1 | contig 52838 bp, 52 predicted proteins | sample KBSK5502metaG_FD_184343 | JGI IMG/M metagenome (GOLD analysis project Ga0207646, IMG submission 184343) | Corn, switchgrass and miscanthus rhizosphere microbial communities from Kellogg Biological Station, Michigan, USA - KBS K5-50-2 metaG... | ecosystem: Host-associated > Plants > Roots >...
AGAACCCAGAGGTTTCCAAAGAAACCGAAGACGAAGCTCCTGATCCGGCCCCGATTCCCGGCCGTATGTAAATAGCGATTCGCGCAACCGGATCAGCGGCGAGAGAAACTCTCGCCGCTGATTTTTTGTTTATGAGGGGGAACCTGGCGGTTCCCCCTCATCGCCGGGCGCTGCGCGCGCGGCTGCTCTCTTTCCCGCTGTTCTGATTTCCAGAATCTCTACGCCTCGCGACGCTTGGCAGACCACAGGCATGCAGGTCGCGGCCGGGCTAAACCCGGCCGCCCAGGCCACGCAGGTTCCCCCTTATAAGGCTCCGTAGAGCTGCGGCTGCTGGGTCGGCGCGGTGGAGCCGTCCGGGCCGTCCTCCGCTGTGACCGCCATCTGCGAGTAACCCTTCAGCGGCATGTTCACCAGCACGACCTTGCTGCCGTTGCTGTCGGGTACGAACACGGCCGCGGAGTCCGGATGCCCGCCTGGGGTTATCAGCCACACCTCATACACCTTTCCCTTGTCGAGAGCGGGCAGCCCGCTGAAGTCGACCAACGTCACGCCGTCACTCTTCAGGTCGATCACCGTGCCGTGAGCGGCCGCGAGAGCTCCATGCCCGGCGAGCGTGAAGCGGGCGACCTGAGGCGGTGGCGGCGAGACGGAGCCACGCCCCAGCAGGCCGCCTACCACGAGGCCGATCAGCAAAGCCAGCAGCACCGTCGCCGCGGCGGCGAAGGCCGTCAGGCGGCCGAGCTGCAAGGTGGCGACAGGCTTCCAGCGCCCGGGCACCGGGGCGGATCTCTTCCGCGCGGGCGCGCTGGGCATCGTCGATGCGCGAGCGGCCGTCGCGGCGATCAGAACGCGCTCGCGCAGCCGGGCCGGCGGGACGACCTCCTCCACGTCGAGCGGCAGCGAATCCGCGGCTCGGCGCAGGCGGGCGGCAGTCTGGCGGCACGTTGCGCAGCCCTCGACGTGCACCCGCATGCTCTCCGCCTCGCCCGGGTCGAGCGCGCCCAAAACCCAGGCCGCGACCGTGCTCTCCAACTCTTCGTGGTCAGACATTGATCAGCCCCCTACCCTGGAGATACGAGCTCAGCTTCTCCAGGGCAAGTCGCATCCTGCCTTTGACAGTGCTGAGCGGCACATGGGTCATGTCCGCGATCTCGGCCTGCGAGTAGCCCCCGAAATACGCGAGCTGGACGGCTTGCCGCTGCTCCGCGGGCAGGCTGCTGACGGCCTCCCGCACGGCCATCCGTTCGAGCGAAAGCGAAACCTCGTGCCAGGGATCGGAACGGACGCTGGATTCGACCAGCTCCGGTTGCAGCTCCAGCTCCTGGCGCTCATGCGCGCCGCGACCTCGCAGATAGTCGATGGAACGATTGCGGACCGCGGTGATCAGCCATGTGCGCAGCGAGCCTTTCTTGGGATCGAAGGAGGAGGCGTTGGTCCAGATCTTCAAAAACGCCTCTTGAACCACGTCCTCCGAGCGGGCGGGATCTCCCAGCACCCGCATGGCGACGGCGTACGCCAGGCCGGCATATCGGTCGTACAGCTCCAACAGCGCATCCTGGTTGCCGGCCGTCAGGACGACCGCGAGCTCGGCATCGGGGAGTCCTTCGGTGGCTATCGGCTCATGTACCTTCCAGCGCGCTCACGGTGGCCTCGCCGTGCTTCCGGCGCGTTGTCAGCTCCCCGATCGGCGACTTCTTCGGTGGCGCGACCGCCCACTCCTCGTTATCGATGAGCCTCCACGCCCACTCCGGGTTCTGGCGCCGGCGCTCTCGGGCCGCGTACAGCGCCTTGGACATGAGCTCGATCCCGGCCAGGCCGGGGAGCTTGCCGATCTTCTCGTCCAGCGCCAGCAGGTCTTCCTCACCCTGCTCGTCGTCGAACAGGTAGAGCGCCAGGGCGTCGACCTGCTCTTGCGTCTTCACACCCTGGCCCACGGGAACCCAGAACCGATTCAGCATCCAGCGATCCACGCGCTGCGCCTTCTCATTTCCCGCCAGCCACTCCTTGGCCGAGTTGAAGTAGAAGGCGTAGTGCCGCCGCTCGTCCTTGATGATCCGGCCCAGCAAGTCTTTGAGCACCGGGTGTCCAGACTTGCGGATGAGAGCCGCGTAACCGGTCAGCGTCGAGAGCTCGTTGATCGCCCCGATCGTGAGGTAGACGGCCGAGAAGTCCTTCAGCAGCCACGAGCCCACCATCGTCGAAAGGATGCTGACGCTGTTCTGCAAGCCGAGGTTGGCGCGCACGTTGGCGATGCGGTCCTGCGCGTCGAACTGGATGCCGTAGAGGTTGAGCAGCTTGCCGAGGTTCTCGCCGTGCCAGAGCTCCTCGTAGTTCCAGCACGCGAGGAACGCGGTGAGGATGGGGTCCATGCAGGCCCGGGTGACCAGCAGGTGCGAGAGGTACAGGGGGACGTGATTTTCGATGTCCATCATGTAGTGGAGACAGAACAGGTCTCCCTTCGACAGGGGGCTGGCCGTCACGGCCTGCCAGTCGATCCCGGTGGTGTCGAGCTTCCTCGACTCCTCTTTGTAACGCTCGATGCTGAAGCTCATCCTTCCTCCAATCCCCTTCCGGCGCTGTAGGTCGATACGCGTAAGCGGCTCCGCCGGATCATTTTCTGCTTTCGTCTCGACAAACTCACAGCTTCCTCACACGGCGTGCTGAGCGACGGGCGCCAGTCTCGATGGCAACGCTCGAGCCAAAAACGATCAGGAGGAAGTCAGCAACCATGAACAGAGTGCGTACGGCAGTCACAGCAGCGGCCATCGCCGGGTCGATGCTGGTAGGAGGGGTGGTTGGAGCCACCCTGTACGGCGTGTCGGCTCTCAGCGCGGCAGCGGCCGCGAACGCGGCGAGCCCAACCCCGACGCCCGGCTCGTCCACGGGCAAGTTCGTTCCCAACGAGGACGCCACCCACGAGGCCGGTGAGAGCGCGGCGCGCGAGGCCCAGGAGAACGCTGGGCAGGTTCCGACCGTACCCTAAAGTGCGGTCATTGAACGGCGGGGCCAGCGAAATGCTGGCCCTGCCTCCACTGCAAACGAGGCCATCATGAAGAGTCGATTGCTCATCGCCGGCGCCACGTTCATCGCGGTCATAGCGCTGGCCGGAACCGGCGCCTACGTCTACTTCTTCTCCGGCCTCCGCTCGTCGCCCAATGCGCTCGGACTCTCGGCGACGCCCAGCGCTCAGGCCTCTTCGACGCCGTCCCCCTCGACCACGGGCACCCTCGCCGGGAGTTGGACGGTCGCCACCGGCTCGGTCGCGGGTTACCGCGTCAAGGAGCTGTTCGTCGGCGAGACCTCCAAGCACGAAGCCGTAGCGCGCACGTCAAGCGTCACCGGAAATCTCACCGTGGCCGGTGACTCGAGCGGCTACCAGGTCAGTACGATCACGATCACCGCCGTGCTCACCGGGCTGCACAGCGCCGATACAGTCGCCGGCCGCGACGTCTCGCAGCGCGACGGTTACGTCTCGCGTCAGATGAACCTTCAGCAGTTTCCGAACGCGACGTTCACCGCCTCATCGATCTCGGTCGCCGGATCGACATCAGGGCCGGTCGATGTCACGCTGCCAGGAAAGCTGACCATCCACGGGGTCACGAAGGACGTGACCGCCACGGCGAAGGCGCAGGTTTCCGGAAGCAAGGTCGAGGTCGCGGGGAGCGTCTCGATCGTGATGACCGATTACGGAATCACGCCACCTTCGGTGCCGTTCACGACCGTCGATCCTCAGGTCACGATCGAGTTCGAAATCTTCTTGACGAAGGTCGACTAGCCGATCATCTGTCGCGCCACGAACATCACGTTCGCGGGGCGTTCGGCGAGCCTTCTCAAGTACCACGCATACCAGGCGTCGCCATACGCGATGAGGTCCTTGACCCGATAGCCCTCGGACGCAAGCTTCACCTGCTGCGCCGACTGGATGCCGTAGAGCATGTGCACCTCGAGCTGGTGACGGTCCATGCCGATGGCGTCGGCAAATCGCGCGATGCGGTCGATCAGCGGTAGGTCGTGGGTGGCGAGGACCAGGCGCAGTCGCCCTCGGTTCGCGTCGGGCAGCATCAGCGCGCTCAACGCAAGGTAGTTGGCATCGACATCACGCTTGGCGGGGAACGCGCGATCCGCGGGCTCGGCGTACGCGCCTTTGACGAGCCTGATCGCGGGCTTGAAGGCCAGCATCCGGTAGGCGTCCGCCGCGGTGCGGTACAGGTAGGCCTGCAGACAAACGCCAACAGCTGGGTGCCTCGAGTGGACGCGGTTGTAAAGGTCGATCGTGCGGTCCGTGTAGGCGCTGCCCTCCATGTCGATCCAGAGGAAGCCCTTGGCGCGTGCGGCAGCTTCGGCCAGCCTGTTCAGGTTGGCAAAAGTCGCGTCTGGGTCGATGTCGAGGCCGACCTGCGTAGGCTTGACCGAGATCTCGGGCTCGAGGCCGGCTTCTGCAGCTGTCTTCAAGACCATCTCGTAGTGCTCGACGGCGGCGGTGGCGTCCGACATCGCCTTGATGTTCTCGCCGAGCTTCGTGAAGACGGCGCCGATGCCGAGGCTCTTGAACGCAACCGACGCCTTCAGCGCGGAGTCGAAGTCCTCACCCGGCATGAACCGTTTCACAGCCCGCCTGACGAAGCCCCATTGAGGCACATGCTCGGAGAGCCAGGAATTCTGCGCGCACCACAGCAGGAGGTCCCTCACCGAAGGTCATCATATGGGCCCTCGGGGGTCCGGCACCTTGGCGACGTTCAGGCTCGCGATCACGTCCGGCCAGGCGCCGGGGTCATTCGATACGACGGGCGGCCTTTCCATGGACCGCGCCTCGGACTTGAAGCCGGCTCCGGTGTCGAACAGCGCCACCCGCTCGTCCGCTCCGATCAGCCCTCGCTCGCGCATGAGCGGCAGCGCCGCCAGGGCGGCCGACGACTCGAGGCTGAGGTAGCCGGCGCCCTCACGGGCGGCGAAGGCCTGCATCGCGTCGATCTCGCTTTCAGGGACCGCGATCGCACCTCCGCCGGAGCGCCGCAGGCAATCGAGGATCAAATGGTCGCCCAGCGCCGATGGCACTCGTATGCCGGCGGCGCGCGTGACCGCGTGCGCCCATGGCTCGGCGAACTCCGCGCCGTCTTCGAAGGCGCGGACGATCGGCGCGCAGCCGTCCGCCTGGACCGCGTACATGCGCGGCCGGGCGGGGCCGATGAGCCCGAGTGCCTCCAGCTCGTCGAAGGCCTTCCACATGCCGACGAGCCCAGTCCCGCCGCCGGTCGGGTACACGACGGCGTCAGGCAGGGCCCAGTCGAAGTCCTCGGCGAGCTCGAAGCCGAGCGTCTTCTTGCCTTCGACCCGGTAGGGCTCACGGAGCGTGGCCATGTCGAACGCGCCGCTCAGCTCGGCGATCAGCCGAGCCAGCTTGCCGCAGTCCGAGATGAGTCCGTCGAGGAGGATGACGCGCGCGCCACAAAGCGCCGCCTCCTGCCGGTTGGCGATCGGGGCATCGGCCGGCATCACGACCGTCGCCTGCACGCCGGCCGCGGCCGCGTAAGCCGCTAAAGCCCCGCCCGCGTTGCCGGCCGATGGAGCGACGAGGTGATCGGCGCCAAGCTCGACCGCACGGCTCACCGCGACAGCCATTCCCCTCGCCTTGAAAGAGCCTGTCGGATTCACGCTCTCGGCTTTGATGAACAGCCTGCGCAATCCGAGCTTCGAGGCCAGGCGGGCCGGCGGCAGCAGTGGCGTCGCGCCCTCGCCGAGCGTCGTCATCGACGATCGCCGGCGCACAGGCAGCAACTCCTCCCAGCGCCACACGCCGCCGCGACGAGCGGCGATGGCCTGCCGCGTCAGCCGGGCGCGGGCCGCGGCGATGTCGTAGCGCGCAAGGAGCGTGCGACCGTCGGCCGGGTCCGTGCCTAGCAGCTGATCAGGGTCATACCGGATTCCTGAACGCGAACCCTCGAGAAACTCGAGCTTGGAGGAGGTGCGCTGGCTCGACCCGGCCATTCCAGCGCGAGACTACTTCATCAACGACCGCCACCCACGGACATGGATCTCCACACCGAACTTGCGAGCCGCGGCCCGGATGCGCCTCCACGCCGCATCGCGCTCAGCGTTGGTGACGCCCTGGACCTGGTCGAATCGCGCTACCGCGTTGCGCACGTGGCGGGCGTCGGTGATCGGTTCCTTGCGCTTCTTCGTGAAAGCGAAGCGCTCGGCCGGCAGCCTGTTCTTCTGGCGCGTGCTCAGAGCTTTCCGTTTTTTCGTTGCCAATTCATACCTCCCGCATTGGTAACGCCTACGCCGGACGCGACTACGCAGGGCGGCTCTTCGACTCCCTGATCACCTCGATCGGCCGCCGAACTTCCCTGGATTCCTGCATCGGGCTCGCCACCAGGCCCTTGGCGGCCGGCTGCCCGAGCCGGAACCGGTTGTAGACCGCACCGAGCAGGATGAGCTCGCTGACCACGTAGAACCACGCGGCGAGCAGGAAGAACAGCCCGAACTGCGCGCCGTACGTGTTGAAACCTCCCGCCAGGCGCACGTACAGAGGGAAGCCGAGCGAGAAGACTTCGATCAAGATCCCGGCCAGCATGGCCCCCGGAACCACGTCACGCACTTCGAAGGTTCGGTTGGGCACGAAGCGATAGAGCATGACCAGCAACCCGACCATTACGGCCGATCCGACAACGAATCCCGACACCCAGGCCAGCGGGAACAGCGCCGCCACCGCATTCGCGGCGACGGTGACGCCGACGGCGACCACGAGCAGGAACATCATCACGAGGCCCATCAGCTTCTGCCTCACCATGTCTCGCTGCCTGGTCCCGAAGATCTGCGTGAAGGCGAACTCCATCGTTGAGAAGATGCTGCCTGCGCTCCACAGCAATCCGGCGACGGAAAGCATTCCCATCCATCCTGCCGACCGCTTCACTCCGACCAGCGCATCGAGCAGCTGTGGCTGCGCGGCGCTTGGGAACAGGTTGATGATCAACGTCTGGGCCCTGGCTTCTGTCGCCGGATCGCGAATCGCGAAACCCACAAGCGATAGGACGCCAAGCACCAGGGGAAACATCGCGAGCATGCAGCTGAACGCGAGGGCCAAAGCGTAGTTGCCGGCCTGGCTCTCGCCGTATGCGATCAGAACGCGAACTGGCAACCAGCTCGCTATGAGCTTCCTCACCTTATTAGAACGCAAAGATATAAGAGGGAACCTGCCGGTTCCCTCTCATCGCCGGGCGCTGCGCGCGCGGCTGCTCTCTTTCCCGCTGTTGTGATTGCCGAAATTGTTACTCCTCGCCGCGATTCCGGGATTCATGGGCGTGGGTTACGGCCGGGATGAACCCGGCCGCCAAAGCGAGGCGAGCCGGTACGGACTATGAAACCGGCGTTACGGTTTGTATATGGATCCTGGCGTCACGCCGCCGCAGATCCTTCCGCGATCGCTGGATCGGCGCGTGTTCGAAGCCATCCACGGCTTGCCGCATTCGCCGGAGAGCGACCGCTACATCTCACTGGTCTCCGACCTGGGCGAGGGTGCGGGCTGGGTGGCGGCGGGGATCGGAGTGGCGTGGCTCGGCGGGCCGAGGGGGCGGCGCGCCGGCATCGCCACCGCGCTGGCGTCGCTGGGGACCACCTACGTCGTCCAGCGGATGGTCAAGCCGATATTCCGTCGCCGGCGCCCGTTCGTCGCCCGCGAGGTCATGGTGGTGGGGATTCGCACCGCCGACGCATCATTCCCGTCCGGCCACACCGCGTCGTCCTTTGCCGCGGCGACGGCGCTGTCCACCTTCTATCCGAATGCGGCTCCGCTCGTCTTCACCCTGGCCACCCTGGTGGGTGCGTCGCGGGTGCACCTCGGCCATCACTTCCCCAGCGACGTCACGGCCGGCGCGCTGATCGGAGTCGGCACCGGGACCGTCACCGCCTGGCTCCTCAAGCTGCCGCGTTTCCTCTAAGGGAGGATCACCTTCACCTAGGGGAGGATCACCTTCACCGCGCTGACCTCGGCGGTGACCGTCGCCGGCGTCGTGCCGACGAGCACGGTGTCCGCGTAGACGCGAACCCGCGGCGTGGTCCGCACTTCGACCTTTCGAAACCGGAACAGTTCGCTCTCCCCTTCCTCCCTGTGTTTCATGAGGAGGGCGGATGCTATCGCGCGGCCGGCGATGTCGGTGCGCGTGCGACCCGTGTTGGCGGAGAACTGCAGGTTGGGCTCTCTGGGCGTGCTGTCGCCGACGGGAAGCCCCGCACCGAATGAGGCGGTGTTGGTGAAGACGAGCGACATCGCCGTGCCGTCGCCTTTCAGGTCGCCTTCCAGCTCGTAATTGAAGGGTTTGGCGGTCAGGACATTGGCCAGCCCGTCCGCGAGCCTCCCGTACTCGAAGTCCTTCATGTCCTGGCCTAGAGCGATCGTCTCGCCGAAAAGACCGATCGCGCACGCCTCCACGAACACCGTCCCGTTCACACGTCCCAGGGTGATGGGGCGAGGCCGCCCCTTCTTGACCACGTGAATCTGCTTGTCGAGGTCAGTGGGCAGACCAAGGGCTGTCGCAAAGTTGTTAAAGGTCCCGAGCGAGACGATGCCCACCGGGTGCTTGGAGTCGGCGAGCTTGCGGATGACGAACCCGACGCTGCCGTCGCCGCCGGCGATGACTACACGCGCCCGCGACGTGATCAGGGTTTCGAAGTCCTGCTTCGGGTCGAAGGGAATGATCAGGTGATCCGCGAACAGGGCGCGCAGCTTCGCTTCGTTCTCGGGCGTGACGCTGCCGGCGCCGGTGCTGAGGATCAGGAGGCGGCTCGCCTTGGTCCCGCTGGTCACCCCCATATGGTGGAAGAGCCCGGCCCTTGCAGGCCAGGCTCCCCCATCCGATCAACGCCCTCGCCGGGCTCCCTACCCAACATTCAGCACGTCTGGATCCATGGCGTCAAATTCGCCGGCGACCGTATGCTCCCGGCATGGTCATCCGAAGCGACCTCCAGGGCATGTCGGATGCGGAAGCCCGCCGCACGCTCGTCGGGCTGCCTAGCGCGGGCGACTACGAGGTCGTGGTCAAACCGCTTCGATACCGGACCTCCCCTCACCTCGCCGCGCGTTGCGAGTTCGAGGAGCGCCGGATCGTCCTTCAGGTGCCGGTGCCTTTTCGTCCTTTCAAAGAGCCGGTCATCTATGCCGCGCGCCGTAAGAGCGGAAAGGGCATCCGCTTCTCTTGGACGTCCGAGAGCGTTTCGTTCCGCTTGCGCCGGGAGGTCCTGCGCTTCCTGTACTGCCACGAGTGGATGCACTGGTACCTGCATGAGGAGCTCGGCAAGAAATCCGCGGCCGAGACGGCGTGCGATAGGTTCGCGCTGAGGAACTTCAGGCGTCCACGCGTCTCGATTGACGATGCCGACGCCGCCCTTCGCCGCCGCCCTCGCCAGGCAGCACGCGCCTAGCCGGCTCGGGCTACCCGCTCGGCAGGAACTTGCTTACTTCGGAGGCGAACGTCCTCGTGTTGATCGGCTTCGAGATGTAGCCGGAGCAGCCGGCCTCCAGCGTCCGCTCCCGGTCGCCCGTCATCGCGAGGGCGGTGAGCGCGATCACAGGAATGCCTGCGGTCCGTTTGTCGTCCTTCAAGCGCCGGGTGAGCGCCAACCCATCCATGCCGGGCATCTGCACGTCCATGAGAATCAGGTCCGGCGCGCCCGTCGCGAGCCTTTGCAGAGCTTCTTCCGCGTTGCCCGCCATTTCGACGCGGTAGCCCTCGCGCTCGAGCACCGCGCCCGCGAGCAGCCGGTTCGCCTCGTTGTCCTCGACGATGAGGATCAACGCGGGGCCGTTCATTTCGTAGGTGACGTGGAGTCGACCGCCTGGCGCAGGAGCTGGAGCAAATCCGAGGCGCCAGTGGACCCACGCTTGAGGATCGTGGAAACGTGTCCGTTCAGCTGGCGGATGTCTGCTTCCGTGAGGTGCTTGGCGGTGAGAACCAGGATCGGCGTCGACTTCGTGCGGTCGTCGGCCCGAAGCGCCTCGACCACGTCGAAACCGGTGACGTCCGGCATCATCAGGTCGAGCAGCACCAGGTCCGGCTTGCGCGATTTGGCAAGCTCGATCGCTTCCTGCCCGCCGCGTGCCTGGATGACCGCGAACCCGGCGGGCTCAAGAATACGTTTCAACCACTCGCGGTTGGCGGCTTCGTCGTCGACGACCAGGATGCGAGACTTCTCGCCCGCCCTACGTCCGAACTTGAATCGGCTCAGGCGGTTGATCAGCTCGTTGGCCGGGACCGGCTTGACGAAGTAGTCGAGCGCTCCCAGCGCGATGCCCAGCTCGGGGTTGTCGACCACGCTTACCACCACGACCGGTATCTCGCTCGTGGCCGCCTCGCGCTTCAGGCGCGTGAGCACCTCCCATCCGTCGAGGTCGGGCAGGAGGATGTCGAGCGTGATGGCGGCCGGCCTGCGCTCGATCGCCTTGGCGATGGCGTCGCCGCCGCTGCGAGCCACCTCGGTGCCGAAGCCGGCACGCTCCAGCTGCCGGGTGAGCAGCTCCGCCGCGGCGGGATCGTCCTCCACCACCAGTACCAGGGGTCGCGACGAGTCGGTAGCGCGGCCCGCCGCCGCGGGGGCGGCCGGCGGCTCTGGGCCGTGCGCCTGGATCGGCAGGCTGATCGTGAAGACGCTGCCCTTGCCAGGTTCGCTCTCCAGCCGGACGTCACCGCCGTGCAGCCTGGCGAAACGGCGCGTCAGCGTCAGGCCGAGCCCGGTGCCGGCCTGGGACCGACCCACTCCAGAGTCCACCTGCTGGAACTCATGGAAAATGCGCTCCTGGTCGAGCTTGTCGATCCCGATGCCGGTGTCGCTGAAGGACACCTCGATCGAGTCTGGGCGCCTGCGCGTCTCGATCGTGACCATGCCGCCCTCGGGCGTGAACTTGACGGCGTTCGACGCGAGGTTGAGCAGCATCTGCTTCACCTTGCCGGCGTCGGCCGTGATGTCGCCCGCCGGGCCGTCGACGATCTTCACCTGAATCTTCTTCTGAGCTGCAAGCGGCTCAACCGTCGCCGAGACCTGATTGACGATCTCCTCGACGCTGACGGTTTGGAGACGCAGCTCCATCTGCCCCGCCTCGATCTTGGAGAGGTCGAGGATGTCGTTGATGAGGCCGAGCAGGTGCTTGCCGCTCGAATGGATCTGCTCGAGAAAACGCTTGCGGGTCGCGGGCGTGAACTGCCCATTGTTGGCGTCGATCAGCAGCTCCGAGAAACCGAGGATGGCGTTGAGAGGCGTCCGCAGCTCGTGGCTCATGCTGGCGAGGAACACGCTCTTGTGACGGTTCGCCGCCTGGAGCTGCGCGTTGCTCTCCTCCAACCTGACGATCAGGTGCCTGCGATCGAGCGCGGTCGCGAACGCGCTCATGAACTGCTGCACGCGGCGCATCTCATCCGAGCCGAATGCGGGCGTGAACGGACCGGAGACGACGACCAGCGCTCCCGCGCCGGACAACCCCTTGATCGGCAGCATCAAAACGGAACGATCCGAGCCGCCGATGTTCAAGCGGCCCACGCCTTCGCTGAGCTGGCCGATGCCCTCCTTCAGATCGTTGAGCTGATCCGGCACGAAGCCCCGCGAGGAGCGCAAAGTTCCAGCCGTGTCGAGTTGGGCCGCGGCGGCACCGCCGACCAATCGCATCGCCCACTCGAGCGCCCGGTTGGCGAGCGCATCTCGATCCTCGCTCAGTAGGAGCTCCTCCATGAAGGCGCGGAGACCTTCTTCCTCGGCCGCGCGCCATTCCCTACGCAGCCACGACGGCGGCGAGAAGCTGACGTACAGGAGCGGGACGACCGCGAGGACCACCAGCTGGACGATGAGCTGCACGCCCTGGTTGGCCCTCGCCGCGCCGGCACCAAGCGCCAACAGAGCGAAAAGCAGGATGGCGACGATGCCCGCGAAGCCGAGGCTGAGCGAGCGCAGTCGCCATGCCTGAACCGCGGGGAGGCCCCGCGCCACCAGCCAGAACCTCACACACGGCTCGATGACGGTCGCCGCCCAGACCAGCAGGATGAGGAGCGCCGCGCCCGTCATGAGCCGGGTCGACCCGCCGGCGACCGCGCCGAGGAGGCTGGCCAGGAAGTAAACCGCCAGCGCCAGCACCATCGCCGCGACCGCGGCTATGTGCCAAATGCGAGGCAGCGGTATCAGCGAGGCGCGGAAGCGCAGCAGCGCGTAGCTCGAGCCGACGAAGAAGATCAGGTCGATCTGGCTGAGCAGCGGCGGGGTGTAATGCAGGAGTGCCGGCAGGCGGCCGAGCACGGAAACCGAGGACAACAGGATGATGGCCAGGGCCAGCCACCCGAGCGAGCGGTCTCGGTGCCGAGCCCACGTGATGGCGGTCCCGACGCCCAGCAAGACGAATGCGACCGTGGTGACGTTCTGCAGGACCGCCAGGACGCTGGTCACGATGTTCTGCTCAGGCTGCGCCAAGCCGGTGGATGGCGGGCATCTCGCCCACGAACAGGTCGACGACCTCGGGATCCCACTGGTGGCCGGCGCCGTCGACGAGCACCGCCAGAGCTCGATCCACCGGAAGGCGGGGGCGGTAGGGACGATCGTTGACCAGCGCATCGAAGGCGTCGCAGACGGCGACGATCCTCGCGAGACGAGGGATCTCGCGTCCGCGCAGGCCATCGGGGTAGCCCCTGCCGTCGAAACGCTCGTGGTGATGGCGGATGATCGGGAGCAGCGTCGAGGCCGAGCGGAGCGGCCGCACGATGTTCTCGCCTATGAGCACGTGCGATCGCATGCGTGTCGTCTCTTCAGGATCGAGTGGGCCAGGCTTGAGCAGGATCGAATCCGGAACGCCGATCTTGCCGATGTCGTGGATGATGCCGCCCCGGTACAGGGCGTCCAGTGCCACGTCCGGCAGGCCGAGGCGTGCCCCAAGGTGGCGCGCCGACTCGCCCACGCGCTGCGTGTGCTTCTCGGTCAGGGAGTCCTTCGCCTCGACCGCCGCCGCAAGCGTGAAGATCACCTGCTCGGCGCTGTCGAGCGTGTTGTAGAGCGCCTTCAGGCGCAGGGCAGAACGGACCCGGGCGACGAGCTCGACCCTCTCTACCGGCTTGGCCATGAAGTCGTCCGCGCCCGACTCGAGCGCCCGCACGCGATCATCGGTCTGGTTCAGGGCCGTGATCATGACGACCGGCAGCAAGCGCCCTCCGGGGCCCGCCTTGATTCTGCGGCACACTTCGTAGCCGTCCATGCCGGGCATCTGAACGTCGAGAAGCACCAGGTCCGGAGGCTCTTGCTGGATCTGCTCGAGTGCGGAAGCCCCGTCCGCCGCGAGGCGGACGTCGCAGTCGAGGCCGCTCAGGTAGGCCTGGACCAGCTCTCGATTGGCAAGGCCGTCGTCAACTACCAGTACGACCGCCACTACCTGGCCGTCCTACCCAAGCTGTTAAGTGAATCACGGGGAGACATCGTAGCTTCAAACGTTTGAGTTAACGCATTCTTAGCCCGTATCAGTCGCCAAGCCATGCGAATTCGCGGCGATCGAGGTGATCGACCGATCAGGCCGTTGCGGTTCGTTCCACCAGCTGGGACGGGGGAGCGATCTTGGCGGGGTGCAGCCGGTTGAGGGCGAGCCGCAGCTGGCGATTTGCCGCGGCCAGGTCGCCACGCTTTTCGAGCAGCTCGGCGTAGACAACGTGGCAGCGGCTCAACCGCTGCTCGGCGCCGAGTGCGTCGAGGATTCCCCAGGCCTCGCGGAACTCGGCATCGACCCGGACATCATCGCCACGTTCGGCAGCGATGCGGCCCAGCCACTGGTGGGCGTCCGCCAGCGTCGCTTTCTCGGAGAGGCGTTCGGCGTAGGTTCGCGCCTCGACGGCGTAGGTCTCGGCCGCGTCCAGTCGCGACCGCGCGATGTCAAGCTCACAAAGGCTCAGCAGGATCTCGGCTCGGCCGACTTCGACAGCCGCCTCGTCGAACAATGACAGCGCGCGGTTCAGATGCTGCCCTGCGGCGTCAAGCTCGCCGCGCTTGACCAGGAGGAGGGCAAGGTTGTTCTCCGATCGGGCCAGCGACAGCCGATCGTTGAGGGTCTCGTGGATGGAGATGGCGCGCTGCGCGTAGTAAGAAGCCTGGTTCAGCTCGCCCGTCTCCTTGTACGCGAGGCTCAATCCGGCGTACATCAGGGAGAGCCGCCTCAGGTCTTGAACCACCTCGCCCGCGGAGATCGCCCTCTCGTAGCAGTCGATCGCAGCCGGCCAGTCCTCGTTCGTGACGTGCACGGATCCCAGCACGAACAGCAGCCGGGCCTCGGTCGTCTCGGGCACCGGACGCAGGGAACGGCAGAGCTCGAGGGCTCGCACGGCCAGGCCCAGCGCCGTCGGATCCTGGAGCAGATACGCAGCCGACGCTTCGTGGCCGAGGCATTCGGCCGTCATGAGGCGGTCGCCGGTCCTCTCGAAGTAATCTCGCGCGGCAGCCGCGAGCCGCCTCGCCTCCACGGGTTGTGCGGTTCGCAGCAACGCATAGGCGACAAGGTGCTGGGCACGCGCCTTCGTTTCCGGATCAGTCTCTTGTGCGAGCAATGCCCGGCCGGTGGCAAGCGCACCCTGAAGGTCGTTGGTCGCCATCAGCAGCTCGAGCTCCAATGTCCGCGGCGAAGACCTCGGTTCGAGCGTCGACGGCTGGGCCAGGAAGAAGTCGAGAGGCCGTCCGGTTCGCTCGGCGATCAAAATCAAGGTCTCCATCGAGGGCTTGGCCTTGCCGGTCTCGACGAAATAGATCGCGGTCCGGCTGACCGCCCCGTTGGCGACCTGGGCCAGGCTGAGGCCCGCTTCCTTGCGGGCCTGCTTCACCGATCCTGCCTTGATCTCGATACCGTGACGCCGGCCTCGGCGGCCGGACGGGCTGCCGATTGGAGCCGAGCGCGCGTCAGCTTCAGGCATTGCGCGCCAGCTTACAGGACAGCACGACAGGTTGACACGATTGGATTAACGCGGCTCGGTGCGTTTCCAGTCGATCAGCAACAGGGTGGAAGAACACCCGCGCCGGCGGTCGTCGCCAGCGAGAGGGCCATCGTTGCCGCCAGGATGGCGGCCAGGATCAGCTTCCTCATCAAATCTCACCTCCTTTGCGGCGCAAGACCGCTAGAGGTTCGAAACAGGAAGCCAGGCCGGCCGCGGCTTGCGCGCCGCGGCCACCAGGCCCGAAGCCCCCGCGGCGAGCTTGATGCCGCCCAGGATCGCTATGGCGGCTCCCGCGCCAAACTCGAGTGGTAGTGTCGTGCCGAGCAAGATTGCGATGCCGATTGCCGCGGGAAGCACCGCCAGCAGCAGGGCCGCAAGCGCAACCGCAACCAGGGCCGGCGAACGGTCAGACGTGCTTTCCCCGGCCTCTGGTCCTTCATCGTCCTGGAAGGCGGATGCCGCTTCGCGGTTTTCTAACACGACTTGATCGATGACTGCAGCTCCTTCACAAAGTCCCGATCTCACCCCTCTCGGCTCTGTTCCGGTCGCGCAATGTTAACTCAAGGTTGCTTTGAATTAACATACGGTTCCCGATAAGTGGCCTGGCAAACTTCCCCCGCCGATCTGCCGGCGCTGAACACCGCTCAGCCCGAAGCTGACACCACCACCAGCATCGTCCCCGCCTTCCTGCGCCGCGCCGCCCTCTCCCCCGGATGGAGACGATTCGCGATCGCGGCCGGGCTTGCCCTCGCGGCTTCCGTGCTTTTCCTCATCTGGACCGCGTTTCGCATCGGCGGCGAGAAGCCGACGATCGCGATCGACGACATCGGCGAGGGCGTGGCCAGCGGGATCGCGGCGATCAGCCTGGTCGTTGCCGCGCGCCGGTCGTCGGGACGAACACAAGCGGGCTGGGCGCTGCTGGCGGCATCGGCCGCAAGCTGGACGATCGGCGAGGCCATCTGGTCCTCGTACGAGGTGTTTCAGGGGATCTCGGTGCCGTTCCCATCGGCGGCGGACATCGGCTTCTTGCTGGCGATCCCGCTGGCGATCGCGGGAGTCCTGACCTTCACGACGGCCCCGAGGCGATTGGCCACGCGTGGAGAAGCGGTGCTTGCGGGAGCGATCGTCGCCCTTTCGCTTCTCTTCGTCGCCTGGGCGCTCGGGCTGCGCACCGTTTACGACCAATCTCAGCAGCCGGTCCCCGCGACGCTGATCGGGCTTGCCTACCCGGTCGGCGACGTCGTCGTCATCACGGTGCTGCTGATCGCTTTGCGTCGGGCGAGCAAAGCGCAGTTCGGACGCATGGTGCTCTTGATCGCCGGGCTGGCGTCGATCGCGGTGGCCGACAGCACGTTCACATACCTCACCGCCAACGGCACGTATGGAGCGATCGGCAGCGTCCTCGACATCGGCTGGGTCATCGGCTACCTGCTGATCGCGCTCGCGCCGTTGTGGCCCGTGCCAGCGGTGGAACCCGAAACCGAAGAGGGACCGATCGAGCTATGGCAGATGGCTCTGCCCTGGGTCGCCACGCTGGCGGCCGCCTTGATGGCAATCCGAATCGCTTTCGTCAATCAGTCCATGGACCAGTTCGAAACCGTCCTCGCCGGCAGCATCGGCGTGCTCTTCGTGTTCAACCAGGTCCTCACCCACCGCGACTCGCTGAACCTGCTCGTCAAGAGCCGTCGTGCGGAGGCCCAGGTTCAGGCTCGAACGGCGCTGCTCAACCAGGTCATCGTCCAGGCGCCGCTGGGCATCGCCCGCGTCGGCACCGACATGACCATCATCGACGCCAACCCGCGGCTGGGGATTCTGCTGCACGCGAAGCCGGCCGACATGATCGGCGACTCGATCGCCCATTTCATGCCGCCGGAGGAGATGGAGCGTGTCGTCAACGCGCTCCAACCCCTATGGACCGGAGCCGCGGACACCGTCGAGTCAGACAGCCATGCGCTGCGTGCCGACGGGGGCAACGTCTGGCTGCACTGGAGCGCCACGTCGATCAAGAGACGTGGGGGCAACACAGACTTCTTCCTGGCGATGTTCGAGGACGCGACCGCCCAGCACACCGCCCAGGAGGCGGCGATCGCAAACCTCGCCGGGCTCGAGCGGCTGAGCCAGCTGAAGAGCGAGTTCGTCTCACTGGTAAGTCACGAATTTCGAACCGCCCTGGTCGGCATCCAGGGCTTCAGCGAGATGATCCGCGACCAGGAGCTGTCGCCTGACGAAACCAAGGCGTTCGCGGGCGACATCAACAACGATGCCCAGCGCCTGAACAGGATGATCACGGAGATGCTGGACCTCGATCGCATCGAGGCCGGGCGCATGACTCTCAACATCGTGCCCCTCGACCTCAACGCCATCATCACCGAGGCTTCCGAGCGGGCGCGGGCGGCGAGCCCACGGCACACGATCGCCGCCAACCTGGATCCCACGCTGCCCGTTGTCCGCGGCGACTCCGACCGCCTGTTCCAGGTCGTCTCCAACCTGCTCAGCAACGCCGTGAAGTATTCGCCCGGCGGGGGTGAGGTCCTCGTGACGACGCAGGCCCGCGACGGCATGGTGGAGGTGAGCGTCATCGATCACGGTCTCGGCATCCCGGCGGACTTCGTGAAAAAGCTGTTTGGCCGCTATGAAAGATTCGAGGACAAGAGCAAGGCAAAGATCGTCGGCACGGGTCTCGGCCTTGCGATCACGCGCCAGATCGTCGACATGCACGGCGGCAAGATCTGGGTCGAAAGCACCGTGGGCGCCGGATCGCAGTTTCACTTCACAGTGCCGATTGCGAAACCCGTGGCGGCCGCATAGTGGCGTTCGGCAGGGTGTTGATCGTCGACGACGAACCGGCCAACCTGGCGCTGTTCGAGGCGATCCTCCAAGGGACCGCCGCTGAGATCCGCACCCTGGACGACTCACGCCAGGTTGAGCAGGTTTTCGCGGAGTTCGAGCCCGACATCGTGCTGCTCGACCTGCACATGCCCGATCCGGACGGGCTCGAGGTCTTGCGGCGTCTCCGCAGCGCGCGCAACGCTCTCGGCTACCTGCCGGTGATCATGCTCACCGGCGACACTCGCAATGTTGCGCGGAACAGCGCGTTGATCCTTGGCGCGGATGATTTTCTGACCAAGCCGGTCGATCGCGAAGAGGTCGTCTTGCGCGTTCGCAACCTCCTGCGAAATCGCGAGCTCTACGTTGAGCTCGCGAGGGTCCACTCAGCCCTCGAGCAGAAGCGCCGCTCGTCTACCTGAAAGCGGCCCGAGCCGTCCGGCCCCACAGCAGCCAGACCACCGCGGCCGGCACGACGATGTTGGTCAGCAGGGCAACCGGTGCGTGGTTGGCGCCGATCGGCAGCAGCAGCTGAAGAGCTGACCCCGCAAGACAGGCGACCTCGAGGCCCAAGGCGGTGCGCCGTGCCCACCGGCGCCGCCACAAAGCTCCGATCGCAACCAGGCACGCGAACAACGCGAACAGCAGCGTCGCCAGCCCGAGCCCGATCATGTGCAGCTCGCCGCCGAGCGCAAAAGGAAGCGCCGAGATGCCGGCCACCATCCAGAAGATGGACTGGGTCAGCAGAAGGACGAAAACCATTTCCGGACGGCTCGTTTCGGCGCTGGTCCGTTCCATCACGACCGATCCAGAGCGGCCACGACCTTGGGGTCGATGTCGACCGCGAACGGGCCGCCACGAGGGTTGTCGACGACCCAGACGTGCAGCATGGGCGGCGCGCTGACGTCGATGGCCCCCATGGGACACGTCGCATACGGGGTCATCAGGCTGAACTCGAAGCCGAAGGGTGTGAAGCAGATGTTTTCGTGCTGGTGCCAGGCGGTCATCGGGCCGCCCGGGTCGGGACCGAACCGGTTCAAACCCTTCATCTGGAACATCGCGCCCAGCAGCACTGGACCGTGGTGGGTGTTCGCATAGACGAGGCCCTGCGGTCGCTGGGGATCCATGACGTAGCCGGCGTCGACGTATCGCTGGTTCATCCAGTGCGTCGAGGGCAACGTTGTCGAGCCGCCGGGGCGATAGCCGGCGGCCCAGGCCTGGTGCCAGTCCTCATAAGGAGTGATGGCCGTCTTCGTAGCGGTGTACAGGCGATCGGCGGCGTCGACCTGCACCGGGGTCGGAAACGGGTTTGTCGATTGCAGCAGGGCGCCGGCGTGGACGTGGAGCGGGTCAGGACGGGCGAGGTCGACGATCCAGACGGTCGCGCCGGTGATGACGAGCAGCACCGGCATCGCGACACCGAGCGTGGCCCAGCGCCATGACCGGTGCGTGCGCCCCGCTTCGCCCCTGATGGGCACCAGGGCCAAGCCGAGCGCGGTCACCTCGACCAGCTTGGTGGCGATGCCCACCTGGTCGGGGCCCTCGAATCCGATCCCGACGTAAAAGAGGTAGGCGAGCACCGTCGAGATCAGGAGCGCGGCGGAAGCCAGGCGCCAGTACTTCCATGTGAACGCTGTCGCGAGGCCGATGAATGCAAGCCCGTTCAGAAGGAACAGCACCGACGTAAGCGGCTCCGTCGCCAGGTGCTGCGGGAGCAGCGCCAGGTGCACGCCGCCGCTGACGGCCATCAGGACCGCAGCCGCGCGGACGGTGCCGGGCACCGAGCGCCAGCGCGGGTGGAAGCGCAGCGCAATCAATGCCATGGGCAGAGCGAGGAGGCCGCCGACAAGTCCGATTGCGTGTTCCGGGTTCACCGAGTACATGCACCAAGAATCGGTGCCGTTGCTAAGAAGGTCGTAAGAGCGGCAGGTCCACGTACAGTCCGGCGCCCCCGGCTTTGCTTTGGCCGGCGATGATCCGGCCGCGGTGCTGCTCGGTGATCCACAGCGCGATGGAAAGTCCGAGCCCGGCGCTCTGCCCGGTACGCGATGCGTCTGACCTGTAGAAGCGCTGGAAGATCCGCTCGCGCTCTTCGGCCGCGATTCCGGGGCCGTCGTCGCCGACCATCAGCCTCGCCCAGCCGGAGTCGACCTCGAGGTCGACCGTGATCTTCGACCGCGAGTAGCGAAGCGCGTTGTCGAGCACGATCCACAAAAGCTGCCGCAGTGCGTCCTCGTCGCCTGCGACTGACACGTCGACCAGCCGAACATCGAATGTTCGCTCCGGGTGGACAGCCGCGGCTTGACGGGTCACGTCGAGTACGACCGCCCGCAGATCGACCGGCGCCAGCTCGAGGCGCATCCCGGAGTCTGCGCGCGCCAGCGTAAGCATTCGGTCGACCAGCCTGCTCATCCTTTGGCTCTCCTCGGCGATGTCGGTGGCGGCGGCGCGCCGCACAGGCTCGGCGATCGGTGGTCCGTGCGCCAACAGGCCTGCATTGCCCTGAATCGTCGCCAGCGGCGTGCGCAGCTCGTGCGAAGCATCCGCGACGAAGCGCCGCTGCGACTCGAACGTTTCCTGCAGCCGGCTGAGCATTCCGTTGAAGCTCGCCGAGAGAACAGCCACCTCGTCCCGGCTGCGCGACGCCGGCAGCCTCCGCCCAAAATCTCGCGTCCTTCCAATGTCTTCCGCCGCGATGGCGACCGACTTCAGCGGCCTCAGCGCCCTGCCCGCCACCAGCCACGATGCCGCCAGCGCCGCCAGCAGCGTCGGGACGCCCGAGATGACGAGGAAGCCGACGATGCCCGACAGGTTGGACTGCGGCACCCGCGTCGATTGGCCGGTCACGACGTAGCCGCTGTCGAACTGCAAGGCGAAATATCGAAAACCACCATCGGTGTCAAAAGCTCCACCGGAGGCTCCCGAGGCAGCGACCCGAAGCCGCGCTGAGGGCATGGGCGGGGCGCCGTTCATCTGGGCCGTCGTGTAGATGACCGTCCAGCTGGGATCGAAGACCTCGACGAAGACGTCGGTGCTGCTGCGCAGGTCGGCCGGAGCGATTGGCGACCGGGGTGTAAGGTCCTGCGCCGAAGACAGTGTCGCCGCCGCCCCGTGCGCTCGAGTGCGCAGCGCGTCGTCCTGGTTCGTGTTCACGCTCCGGGCGACCAGGACATAGAGCAGGCTTCCGAACAGGAGCAAAGTCAGCGCGACCACCGCCACCCCGAAGAGGGCCAGGCGCAGCCGAAGCGGCATCTAAGCCTCTCGAAGCGCGTAGCCAGAGCCGCGGATGGTGTGGAGCAGCCGCGGCTCCCCACCCTCCTCGAGCTTCTGGCGCACATAGCCGACGTACACCGCGACCACGTTGTCGCTCTCCGGCTCGCCCGCCCACACCGCCTCGAGCAGCTGCTCGCGCGTGAGCACCTGCCGCGGGTGGCGCAAGAAGTGCTCCAGCAGCGTGTACTCGGTGTGAGTCAGCGACAGCGCCCGCGTGCCGCGCCAGGCGCCGCGGCTGGCCGGCTCGAGCACGAGGTCCGCGAACCGCAGGTGGTCGGCCGGACTCACCCGCCGGAGAAGCGCGCGCACGCGGGCGAGCAATTCCTGGTAGGCGAACGGCTTGACGAGATAGTCGTCCGCGCCCGAATCCAGGCCGCGGACCCGCTCTTCGGTTCCGTCCAGCGCGGTGAGCATCAGGATCGGAAACTGGGCGGTCGCGCGCAAGCGCCGGCAGACGCCGATGCCATCGAGGCCGGGGAGCATGACGTCCAGGATCACGAGGTCGGGCGGCCGCTCTTTCGCGCGCCGCACCGCGTCCAGTCCATCGCCGGTCCGAGCCACCTCGTAGCCTTCGGCCACCAGCACGCGCTCCAGCGTCGCGGCCAGCCTGGCGTCGTCTTCGACGACCAGGATCAGGGAATTGGTCATGCTCAGGGATATATAAGACTGCGGTGAGGATTCCATAAGAGCGCCTGATTGCGAGCGCGGAGATGGCCCAGGCCTAACCGGCCGCGTACTCCAGCTCGGTGAGCGTCACGGTCTTGGTGGTTTCGAGCCGCCCAAGGCGAGGCGAGACGTAGGTCCCCGAGGTCGGCGCCACATCCGAATAATCCGCGCCGACCGCGATCGTCACGTGGCCAAGCCCCGCCCTGCTTGCTTGCGTCGGATCGAACGGCCACGCGATCGCATCGCCCGTGCCGTCATTGGTGGGCAGCACGACCTCGACCCATGCATGTGTTCCGCCTTGACCGAGCAGGTGCCCCGACACGTACCGCGCCGGCAGGCCGCATGCGCGGCAGACCGTGAGCATGATGTGCGCGTAGTCCTGGCACACTCCGGCGCCCTGGGCCAGCGCCTCGGCGGCGGTGGTCCGCACCCCGGTGACGCCGTACTCGTACGTCATGGACTCGTGCACCCAGCTGTTGATGCGGTCAGCCAGCTCCAAACCCGAGCGTGCCGATGCGCACATCTCGTCCGCAATGCTGCGAATACGCGCATCGGGGGTTGTCAGGGCGGAAGGCTGCAGGAGGTAGCCGTCGGCGAGCCAGCCGTCCGGCAGCCGGTTGGGCTGGGCGGCCCGGCGCTCGACCGAGATGTCGACGTCGAACTCGATCGCGGACATGACCCGTGGAGCAAAGACTTCGACAACGTTGTTGCCGAACCGGTCTTCCCGGTCGTCGAGCCTGACCCCGTCTAAACCGACCGAAACCTGGTGCCGGAGCCGGCGCTGATCGCCAAACCTCTCCGGCGGGATGACCACGAGGCGGTGTTTGAGGTCGAGCACCGGCTCGGGATATTCGTACCGGAACCTCTGCGTGACGCTGTACCTGGCCCTGCGTGCCGCCGGCCAGTTCACGGATGCGATGTCGATCGCCATCAGGCCGCCTCTTCCTTGTCGGCCCAGACGGTCATGGAGCGAAACTCGGCCGGCCCGAACGTCGTCACCATGGCGACGTCGAGGGCATCCCGGCCCCGCCCGATCAGCACCCGACCCACCCGCCTGGTGTTGTTACGGGGGTCGAACGTCCACCAGCGGTCCCCCAGCCAGACCTCCATCCAGGCGGCGAAATCCATCGGTTCCGGTACCGCCGGAACGTAGATGTCCGGCAGGTATCCGAATACGTAGCGGGCAGGGATGCTCATCGCTCGGCAGAAGGTTACCGCGAGGTGCGCGAAGTCTCTGCAGACTCCCTTGCGATTCTTGTAAACGTCCACGGCGGTCGTCAGCGGGTTGCTGGCGCCGTACTGGAACTTGAGGTTGTCATGGACCCAGTCGCAAATCGCCTGCACGCGGACCCACCCCGGCTCGGTCGAGCCGAAGAGCTCCCAAGCGGTGGCCATCAGCTCGTCTGAGAGGCAGTATCGGCTTGGCAGCGTGTAGTGGAGGAGCTCGCCGGGGATCTCCTCCACCCGGGCCTGGCCCACGCCGGAACCATCGGGGTCGGCCTCGTCCGGGACCAGACACCGCGCGTCGTAGCGAAGCGACAGAGTGCCCCGTGGCGCGACCAGCCGTTTGACCGGGTTGCCGTAGAGGTCCACGTACTCGTCAACCGGGAGTGGGGGCTCCGTCGTCCACGTCTCGGTGACGAGCTGGTGCCGAGCGTCCGATCGCGGGCGCACCTGGACCGTCATCGTCGTTGGTGCGCTGACGTCGTAGTTGAACTCGCAGCCAACCCGTAAGTCGATCGTCTTTCCTGGATTCGGAATGGCGCAGACACTATAGCGGTGCCATCGATGAAGTCTCTCGGTGCCAACTACCAGACCAACGGCTTCTACGACGAGATGCTTGCAGCTCCCGATGAGCCAAGGCCCGGCTATCGCCGGCTCTTCGAGCAGCTGAACCGTCTCGGCCCGACCGAGCTCGAGCGCCGCCACGAGCTGGCAATGCAGATGTTCCGCAACCACGGGATCACGTTCGCGGTGTATCCCGACGCCCAGGGCAATGAGAAGGTCTTCCCGTTCGACATCATCCCGAGGGTCATCGCGGCCGGGACTTGGAAGCGTCTCGAAGCCGGCCTCAAGCAGCGGCTCACGGCGCTGAACCTGTTCCTGGACGACGTTTACGGCCGCAAGCTGATCCTCAAGCAGCGCGCCGTGCCCCCCGAGATCGTGCTCAGCAGCTCCCAGTACCTGAGGGAGGTCGAGGGGCTCGCGGTGCCCCGCGGCATCCACTGCCACATCGCCGGGATCGACCTGGTTCGAGACGGCAAGGGGGAGTTCTTCGTGCTCGAGGACAACCTCCGGACGCCATCGGGCATTTCGTACGTGCTCGCCAACCGGCAGGTGATGAAGCGCGTGCTGCCCGACCTGTTCGCCGGCTATCCCGTGCGGCCGGTGGAAGGCTACGTCCATGAGCTCCTGCGTCATCTACGCTGGCTGGCGCCGCCGGGCGTCGAAGACCCGACTGTCGTCCTCCTGACCCCAGGAATCAACAACGCCGCCTACTACGAGCATCTGTACCTGGCCAAGCAGATGGGCATCGAGCTGGTGGAGGGGACCGACCTTGCCGTCGACGTCGACCACGTATTCATGCGCACGACGCGCGGTCTTCGCCCGGTCCACGTCATCTACAGGAGGCTGGACGACGAATGGCTGGATCCCATCTTCGGGCGTCAGGAGTCGCTCGTGGGCGTGGCCGGACTGGTCAATGCGTATCGAGCCGGCAACGTCGCCATCGCCAACGGGTTGGGCAACGGCGTCGCAGACGACAAGGCCGTCTACACGCTGATCCCGAAGATCATTCGCTACTACCTCGGCGAGGAGCCCATCCTGCCCAACGTCCCCACGTACCTGTGTGCCATTCCGGAAGACCGGAGCTACGTGCTCGACCACCTCGAGGAGCTGGTGGTGAAGACGGTCGACGCGTCGGGCGGCTACGGCATGCTGATCGGCCCCGCATCGACCCGCGATGAGCGCGAGGGCTTTCGACGGCGGATCGAAGCCCAGCCGCGCGCATTCATCGGGCAGCCGGTCATCTCGTTGTCCGTCCAACCCATCCTCGAAGGCGGCAAGCTTCGCCGTGCCCACCAGGACCTGCGCCCGTTCGTGCTGACCGGACCCGAGGTCAGCGTCACGCCCGGCGGCCTGACACGCGTGGCGCTGAGGCCGGGCTCGCTTGTCGTCAACAGCTCGCAGGGCGGCGGCAGCCGCGACACCTGGGTGATGGCCGAGGACGGCGGCGCTTACGACCGGGTCGATGGCGATGCTTAGCCGGGCCGCGACCTCGCTGACCCTGCTCGGCCGGCACCTCGAGCGCGCGGACCACCTGGCCCGGATACTCGGCGTGCACGTCGCGCTCTCGCTCGATCGCACCGACGAACCGGGCCCGGACTTCTGGACCAGGTTCATGGAGCTCGCCGGCTGGCGGGGCAGCAACACAGGGCGTCGCGACCAGGCGGTCGAGATGGTGGTCACGGGGACGCTCGGGCCGTCGGTGCAGGCGAGCGTCGCCGCGGCTCGCCTGGCGGCGCAGGCGGTTCGTCCGTCGCTGCCGACAGAGCTGTACGAGCAGGTCAACGCCCTGCACTGGCGGGTGCAGGAAGGCAGCTGGCAGCCTGATCTTTACCCGTTCCTCATGAACGTCCAGCTGAGCGTCCGGCTGGTGGACGGACTGCTGGAGGACACGATGTCCCACGACGAGGCTCGTGATTTCGTGCGCCTCGGCAAATTCCTGGAGCGGACGGCAAACGTTACTGCGCTCGTGACGCGCAAGTCGGCAGAGCTCGCCGATGCCCCCGAGGATGCGCTCGAATGGACCGCGGTGCTCAAGTCCTGCTTCGCGTTCGAGTCGTACCAGGCGCGCTACTCAGGCGGCGTTACACCCGAGCACGTGATCGAGTGCCTGCTCCTCGATGCCACCCTTCCGCGCTCCGCGCGATTTTCGGCGGCTGAGGCGCTGGAATCCGTCTCGCGGATCGACGGGGCGGCCCGGCGGTCGCGCCCGCGACTCCTGGTCTCACGGTTGCGGTCGCTGTTCGAGCGTGCGGACACGAAGGGGATCGCCGAGAATGCGAGCGACTTCGAGGCGCAGTGCCGGGCGCTGCTGCGCCAACTCGAGCTGGCCATGCGCGAGACCTACTTCCATCCGAGCAAGGTGCCGGCGGCCGTTCTGGGTGAGGAGGGCCAGGCGATGCCCCAGCAGCAGCAGCAATGAAATTGGAAGTCGTGCACGAAACCAAATATCGGTACACGGGGCCGATCGCGGAGACCGCCATGGAGCTCCGGCTGCGACCGATGGACGGAAATGGGCAGCGCTGCCTGAAGTTCGCTCTCGACGTGAGCGCGGGCATAGAACCGAGAACCTATCGCGACGGGTACGGCAATGACGTTCACTACTTCAACCTGGTTCGCCCTCACACACGGTTGAGTGTGATCAGCACATCGGTGGTCGAAACCGGAATGCAGATGGACACTGAACCTGGGGAAGAGCTGGTCCAGGACTTCCTCCGGTTTCGCTCGCCCGTGAAAGACGTGACGGGCGTGCGAGAGCTCGCGAGCAGACAGCCGATCGCCGACCCCGAATCGGCCTCAGACGTGGAACTGGCGCTCGACAACCTGACCCTTGCGATCAGCAGCGAGTTCGCCTACGACCGCGCGGTGACCAACGTGTACAGCTCGGTGGATGAGGTCCTGTCGCTGCGCGCGGGTGTATGCCAGGACTTCGCGCACCTGTTCATCGCCGTGGCACGCGCCATGGGCGTGCCCGCCCGCTATGTCAGCGGCTACATCCACGATCCACGAGGGCGCGGCGTCACGGGGGCGTCGCACGCGTGGGGCGAAGCATGGGTGCCGGAAAAGGGATGGGTCGGCTACGACGCGACTCACCCGGTGCGCATCGGCGAGCACCACGTCCGCATCGCGGTCGGCCGCGATTACAGCGACGCGGCTCCGACTCGCGGGGTCTATGTCGGCTCGGCTACCGGAACCATGAACGTCCGGGTTCGAACCCGCGCGCTAACCGACTAGAAGCGGCGGCCCCGGACCTGGTCGATCGAGAACTTCGCCGTGTCGGCGATAAGCATCACGGCCATCACCCCGGCTTCGACCGGGTCGCTGACAACGACATCGGCGGCATCCGGCACGGAACCTGCCATGTTCGTGCAGAGCACGATGATCCCCGCGTCGCGTATCTCGCGAACCGCGTTGCTGATGTCGCCCCCCATCAGCGCCCCGGCCAGCACGAGCGCACGCGCCCGATGCAATCGAGCCACCGCCCGCACCGCCTGCGCCAGCTGCTCCTCGCCCACCAGGGGAATCGTGTCGACCGAGATTCGCTCCCCGCGGATGTTGTGCCGGTCCGCCTCCGAGATGGCGCCCTGGGCCACCATGCCTACCTGCGCGCCGCCGCCGATGACGATCACGCGTTTGCCGTAGATGCGCTGGAAGGTGGGCACGCGGCTCACATCCGTGACGCCCTCCAGACCTTCGAGGTCGGCCACCAGCTTGGCCTCGTCCCGCGCGCCGGTCACCTCCAGCTGCAGCTCGGCGAAGTTGTCCCGATGAGCGCCACTCGCGATGTACGTGATGTTGGCGCCGTGCTTGAAGATCGCCTCCGAGATTCGATAGAGCACGCCCGGCTCATCACGCGTGGCGACCAAGAGCCCAAGCACTTCACGGTCGGACATTGCGGAGAAGATAACTGCTAGGTGGCGCTAAGCTTCGGCGGCGTGCGGCCAGCGCGGCGCACCGAGCTCGCGCGACACGCCGCGAGCAGCCTCGCCGACCGCGGCCGACAATCCGCGTGCAAGGCCGCGCGGAAAGATGCGCTCGGTCGCGTCCACGACTCCGATGGCGCCGACAGCGGTGCCGGCGTGGTCGAAGATTGGGGCCGCCACGCTCGACTCACCGAGGACGGCTTCATCGCGCTCTGTCGCGACACCCTGGTCGCGGATCGACACGATCTCTTTGCGTAGCGCCGTCTCATCGAGGGTCTGTTTGGTCAGGCGCGCGGGAGGTTCCGCGAGCAGGTCATCGGTCACCTGGGGTGGCGAGAACGCGAGGATCGCCTTGCCCAGCGAGCTTGCGTGAAGCGGCAGCTGAAGGCCAACCTCCAGGACCCCGAAGGCGGTGTCCGGACGGAAGACGTGGTGGACGACGACGATGCTCGATCCATGCATGACTCCGACCCTGACCGCTGCGCTGGTGCGCACGGCCAGGCGGTCGGCGTACGCGATCGAGCGCGCGCGCAGCTCGTTGAGGTCGAGGTATGAGTAACCCAGCTGGAGCAAGCCAGGGCCGAGCTGGTACTTGTCCGAATGGCGATCCTGCTCGACGAAGCCGTGCGACTGCAGGGTTTGCAAAAGGCCGTGAACCGTCGGACGTGCCAGCCCGAGCCGGTCCGCGAGCTCGCTGACGCCCAGCCGGCGCGGGCCGCTGGCCAGCGCCTGGAGGATCGCAGTGGCCCGATCGATGGACTGGATAGACGATCGCCGTCCTCTCGATTCATTCGGCATTGCTGAATTCCTGTCGGTAGTGTAGACTACGGCGGTCGTCTGGAACGCGATTGCGATGCCTTTCGGGGCCTCGTTGGGAGTGTCGAATTTGGTCGGGATTGTACTGGTCTCCCACAGCCGTGAACTCGCTCGCGGCCTGGCCGACCTGGCTTCGCAAGTCGCCGGCGACGGCGTCAAGGTCGAGCCCGCCGGTGGGGGCCCAGGCGGGTCGCTCGGGACCAGCGGGGACGCGGTGCGAGAGGCGATCGCGCGCGCTGACAGCGGCGAGGGCGTTGTCGTGCTCGCCGACCTCGGGAGCTCGATCCTCACTGTCCGCCACCTGCTCGAGGGCAAGGTAAACGGTCACGTGCGCCTGGTCGACGCGCCTTTCGTAGAGGGCGCGGTGGCGGCGGCGGTCATGTCGTCGGCGGGCCAGTCGCTGGAGGACGTGGCGAAAGCCGCCGAGGATGCGCGCGGTGCCAGCAAGTTCTGAATCCACAGTTACGCTGCCGGCAGGAGTTGCCCTGCACGCGCGTCCCGCGGCGACCTTCGTGAAAACGGCTCTGCGATTTCGGTCGCGCGTCACGGTTGGAGCCGACGGGAAGCTGGCCGACGCCAAGAGCATCCTCGCGGTGCTCGCGCTTGGGGCCCAGGGTGGAAGCGTCCTGCAGCTGAGCGCAGAAGGCGAAGATGCGCCTGCGGCCTTAGACGCCCTTACGAGCTGCGTCAGCGGGCTGATCGAGTAGCCGTTCCTCCGCGGCCTCGCGGCAGATCTTGAAGTCCAACGCCCGGATCGCCTGACGAACTTCGCCGACGCGCGCGGCCGCGACGCTGAGCTCATCAACACCCAGGCCCACGAGAATCGGCATCGCGCTGGCGTCCGAAGCTGCCTCGCCGCAAACGTCAACTGGGATCCCGGCGGTGCGCGCCGCATACGTCGTCGCCTCGATTAGCCGCAAAACTCTAATGTCCGTGACAGGAGCTGATTTCGACTTTTCGCGGTCGAGGCCCAACACCAGCTGTGTGAGGTCGTTGGTACCGATGCTGAGAAAGTCCGATGCATCAGCAATCTCGCCCGCTCGCAAGGCCGCCTCAGGCGTCTCGATCATCGACCCGACCTGAGGCACGGGCCGTCCGTCCAGGACATCTCCCAGCATCTGGTGCACCGCGCGTACTTGGTCAGGGCTCGTGACCATCGGTATCAAGATGCGAAGCTTGGTGCCAGTGCCGGCTTCCACGATCGCGGCCAGCTGAGTTCTCAAGGCCTCAGGAGCCTGAAGGAGCAGCTCGATTCCACGACCTTCGACTCCATGCAGAAAGGGCGGGGTCTTGTCGCCGCCGAAATCGAGGAGGCGCACTGTCGCCGCGCTGCCTTCGAGCCGGTCGAGTATTGGCTTGAGGAAAGCCAGGTGGTGCGCGAGCGAGGGCCAGGCGGGCGCATCGAGGAAACCCAGCTCGGTGCGAAGCAAGCCCACACCTTCGGCGCCTTGTTCGGCGCCTTCGATCACCTCGGCCACGCTTGCGGCGTTGGCAAGCACGACGAGCCGGTGACCGTCCCTGGTCTCAGCCGGCTCCAGGCGGCGGGCGACCGCAATCCGCCTGGCGGTGTGCCGGTGCTCGGTCATCGCCCGCGCGGCCGCGATCCGACCCGGGTCGGGCCGGCGGATGAGCACGCCTGCATCCCCGTCCAGCACCACCTCTTCCCCGTCTTCGACGTCGAGCGCATCTGCGCCGAGCCCGACGACCATGGGCATTCCAAGCGACCTAGCCACGATCGCCGCATGCGCGGTGACGCCGCCGCCCGCCAGGGCGACACCGTTGGCGTGAGTCACAAGCTCGGCCACGTCGGCTGGACCGAGCGTGCCGGCGACGAGAACACCAGGAGAGGCATGCGTTCTCCCCCCTCTTGCGTGGGCGGCTGCACGGCGGCCGAGACTTCGCACGTCATCGGCACGCAACGCGAGCGTTGGATCAGCCAGGCTCGCCAGGTCCGTCGCGATCTGGTCCGCGGCCTGGCCTAACGCGGCATCTGCAGGCACGCCAGACTCGAGGATCAACGACTGCACCCGCGCGACCAAGGCAGGGTCTGCAGCCATGAGCTCGCCTGTCTCGACGATTTCCGCCTCGGCGTCGCAACCCTTCTCCCGCAAACGTGTCGCTATCTCTGCCAAGTCATGCGCCGCAGCATGAAGCGCGGCATTGGCGCGATCGACTTCGTGACCGCGCGCCGCCGGCGCGACGGCGGTCCGGGCCAGCGGTCGAGGTCGATCGAGCACAACCGCAACGCCGAACGCAATGCCGGGGGCGGCGCTGACTCCGTGCACCGAATGTTCCATGTCAGGCCCCGGAGGTGACCGCCCTGTGTAGAGCTCGAATGATCAGAGCTGTCGAGGTGGCACCCGGGTCCTGGTGGCCCACCGACCGCTCGCCGAGATATGACGCCCTGCCCTTGCGAGCCTGCAGCGGGATGGTCGCGCGCATTCCCGCCTCCGCGGCTTGGGCCGCTTCGTCGAGCGCGCGGTCTATCGGCTCGCCCTCGGCGACGCGGGCTCGCAAAGTGTCGACCGCAGGCTCAAGTGCGTCGACCATCGTCTTGTCGCCCAGTGCGGCGGTGCCAAGATCTTTGACCGAGGCGAGGGCGGCAGCGAGGACTTCAGTGAGCTGCGCGCCATCAAAGGTGGTCTGGTCACCGAGCACGCGCCCGCCGGCGCGAAGCGCCGATCCCCATAGGGGACCGCTGGCGCCGCCGACCGTCGAGACCAGAGTGCGGCCGGCGATGATGAGCAGCCGTCCCGGCGGTGATCCGTTGTCTGTGCCGAGGGCCTGGACGACGGCCTCGAAGCCCCTGGTCATGTTGGTGCCGTGATCGCCATCGCCGATGGCGGCGTCGAGCTGTACGAGGTGGTCTCGCTCGACGCGCACCGACGCCTCGATCTCACGCATCCAGGAGGTGATCGTGGCCGCGTCCATTACCCGTTCGGTGATCAAGATTAGTGTCAGGCTCTCCAGCGCAGCGCCGGCGTGTGCACCGGTGCATCCCAAAGCTTGATGAGCTCTTCGTCCAGCTCGAGCACGGTGAGGGACGCGCCGGCCATCTCGAGAGATGTGATGTAGCTGCCGACCAGGTTGCGCACCGGCTCGAGTCCGGCCTTGCGCAGCTTGGCGTCGACCTCTCCATAAATAAGGTAGAGCTCGAGGAGCGGTGTGCCGCCCATGCCGTTGACGAATGCGAGCACCTTGCTTCCGTGCTTGGCCTTCAGGTCGGAGACCACGGCCTCGACCATCACGTCCACGACCTCGCTGGCCGTGCCCAGCGTCCCACGACGGCGGCCGGGCTCGCCATGGATGCCGATACCGAACTCGATCTGGCCCTCGGGCAGCTCGAAGATGACCTTCCCGTTGGCCGGTGGAATGCAGGAGGACAGCGCGACGCCGAAGGAGCGCGCGCGGTCGTTGACCTTCTTCACAGTATCTGTGACCTTGGCCAGGTCCGCCCCACTCTCCGCCGCGGCACCCGCGATCTTCTCGGCCAGGACAGTGGCGCCTACGCCTCGGCGACCCGCGGTGTAGAGCGAGTCCTGTACAGCGACGTCGTCATCGATGACGACCGACGTGACCTTGATGCCTTCATCGGCGGCGTCTTCCGCCGCAAGCTTGAAGTTGAGAACGTCGCCCGTGTAGTTCTTGACGATGTGGACGACGCCCGCGCCGCCATCGACGGCCTTCGTCGCGGCGAGCATCTGTCCCGGCACCGGCGAAGTGAAGACCTCACCCGGGGCCGCCGCATCGAGCATCCCGAGCCCGACGAAACCACCGTGCAGGGGCTCGTGACCCGAGCCGCCGCCCGAGATCAAGGCCACCTTGCCCTTCTTGGGCGCGTCCTTGCGCACGATGATCTGGTTCGCGACGTCGTAGCGCAGCAAGTCGGGGTGAGCCGCCGCGAGTCCTTTCAACGAATCCTTTACGACCGCCGCCGGATCGTTGAGGAACTTTCGCATCTGGTTGGTGCCAACTGCCATGGTGGTTATCTCTCCTAAAAGATCTAGTGGGCCGCCGCGCGTGCGCCGGTGTCCTCGTGCGTTACTGCTTCGACGATCGGGCGCGCAACGAGACGGGGGTTGGCGAGGAAGTCGTATAGAAAGGCCGCTGCAGCTGCGCCCACGAAGCCTGGGACCAGGTACACCGGCAAGTACTGCGTCCAGAACGTCGTGCCGCCGGCGATCGCCTGCACCAGCTCCGGACCGAACGCGCGCGCAGGGTTGAGCGATGCGCCTGTGACGGGTCCGAAGATGAGGATGATGCCGACTACGGCGCCGCCGATCACGATTCCGGCAAGCTGCGTCGGCGACTTCGAGTCGACGATGCCGAGGATCGCGAAGATCAGCAGCCCGGTGCCGAGACCCTCAGCCAGCGCCGCCTGGAAAAAGTAGTTGGTTGAAGCGTCGGCTGCGAAGTGAGTCTGCCCCATGCCGAACGTGACCGCGTTCGCGCCGAACACGCCCCAGATGGCGAACGCGCCGATGACGGCACCGACGTACTGGGACGCCCAGTACACGGGGACTTCCCTCCATGGGAACCGTCTGGTCACCGCGAGCGCGAACGTGACCGCGGGGTTGATGTGGCAGCCGGAGACTTTGCCGATCGCGTAGACGAGGGCCGTGATGATGAACCCGAACGCGAAGCTGATCGCCAGTAGGTCTGCCTCGGTGACCGCCGGCACCGCCTTACCGGCGAGCGTGAGCGTCGCAATGACGGAACCCGGACCGACGAGGACCAACGCGGCTGTGCCGAACGTCTCGGCGAGCGCTCGCTGTGGCATCGAATGCATGTCTCTCCGACCCCCTGTATCTGACTAGCGTTCGACAATGTCGAACTGATTTCACAAACCGTAGTCCCCTGCCGACCGTTTGTCAACAGGCAATTTGGCGTCGCGGCAATGTGAGCTTGACACCAAGCCCAGCCTCCAGATTTGGAGATGGCTGCCAGGACGCCCGAGGTCGCGCCGGCTTACTCTTCGGCTTCCATGCGCAAGCAGGTCGCGATTATCCCGCCGGGCGCGCGCAGGGCGCCCATTGAAATTACTTGGGGAGGTCCCCTGACTTAGCGCGCTCCGCTGAAGTCGTTGGACCTCCCGGCCGAAAGAAGGCCCGGAGGTTTTTTTATGCTCAAGCCCACCAACAACCATCACCGCAACGGCGCCGCACGGCGGATCGTGATCTACGACACGACCCTGCGCGACGGCGCCCAGGGCCCGGCCGTTTCCTTCTCGGGCTCCGACAAGGTGCGGATCGCGCGCACGCTCGACGGGCTAGGATTCGATTACGTCGAGGGCGGCTTTCCCGGTTCGAACCCGAAAGACGAGGAGCTCTTCGCGGAGCTGGCCGCGCATCCACTCAAACACTCTCGCCTGGCCGCGTTCGGCGCCACCCGCCGTGCGGGCGGCACTTGCGACGACGACGCCAACCTCAAGGCGCTGGCGCGAAGCGGGGCGCCGACGTGGACTCTCGTCGGGAAGAGCGACACGTGGCAGGTGAGCAAGGTCCTGCAGACGACGCCCAACGAGAACCTGGCGATGGTTCGTGAGTCCGTCGCTCATGGCGTGGCCGGCGGGAAGGAGGTGATCTTCGACGCCGAGCACTTCTTCGACGGCTTCGCGCGAGACTCCGAATACGCGGTCGAGGTTTGCCTGGAGGCAGCGCGGGCCGGCGCGAGCTGGGTCGTCCTGTGCGACACGAACGGCGGAAGCCTCCCGGCACAGATCAGGGAGGGTGTGGAGGCGGTGCGCCGCGCCCTCGCCGACCTCGACCGTCCCGCACGGGTGGGAATCCACTGCCACAACGATTGCGAGCTCGCCGTGGCCAACACCCTTGAAGGCGTAGCCGCGGGCGCGGACATGGTCCAGGGCACGATCAACGGTTACGGCGAGCGCTGCGGGAACGCGAACCTGGTGTCGGTCGTCGCCAACCTGGTTTTAAAGCTCGGAATGGACGCGCTGCCGAAGGCGTCTCTCGCGCAGTCGAGCGAACTCTCGCGCACGATCGCCGAGATCGCGAACGTCGCGCTTCCACTGCAGCAGCCGTTCGTCGGTTACGGAGCGTTCGCTCACAAGGGCGGCCAGCACGTCGCGGCGGTGCTGAAGCACGCCGATTCGTACCAGCACATCGACCCGAGCCTTGTAGGCAACCAGCCGCATGTTCTCGTCTCGGAGCTCTCCGGTCGCGGCAACATCCTCGCCAAGGCGCGCGAGTTCGGGCTCGAGCTGGATCGAGACGATCCGCAGACGAAGTGGCTGGTCCAGCACCTCAAGGAGCTCGAGCACCGGGGCTACTCGTACGAGGCCGCCGATGCTTCGTTTGAAATGCTGATGCGCCGCCTGCAGCCTGGGTACGAAGCGCCGTGGAAGGTGGCGGACTTCACGACCCTCGTGCGCAAGGACGGCGGTGCGGTGCACGCCGAGGCCACCGTGAAGGTCGAGGTTGGCGACGCCGTCTATCACACGGCGGCCTCTGGAAACGGTCCTGTCAACGCGCTCGACGCCGCGCTGCGCAAGGCGCTGGCCCCGAAGTTCCCCGCCCTGCGAGGCGTGAGCCTGCACGACTACAAGGTGCGCATCCTCGACGGCGCCGCCGGCACCGCGGCGACGACGCGTGTTCTCGTGGAATCGGGCAAGGGCTCGAAGCGGTGGACCACCGTGGGCTGCTCGAGCAACATCATCGAGGCATCGCTGGCGGCCCTGCTCGACTCCTTCGAGTACGCGCATCAGTCTCGTACCGCCGCCAGAACTTGACTGGCCTCCCCGCCGTGAGGGGAGGTCGGCCCGCTCGCGCAGCGAGCCGGGCGGGAGGGGATTCCAGAGCCTCCGCGCGGCAGGCGATCCCGGATCATCTCCGCCGCGACGTGCGAATGCTGGGCGAGATTCTCGGCCAGGTAATAAAGGAATACGGTGGAGCAGCGCTGCTGAAGGACGTCGAGACGCTGCGCAGGTCGGTCATTCGCGCACGCGGCGCCGATGTCCACGAACGCAGGACGGAAAAGATCGTGGCGTCCTGGCCACTCGAGCGAGCCGAACAGGTGGCTCGCGCATTCGCCGTCTACTTCCACCTGGTCAACCTGGCCGAAGAGCACCACCGGGCTCGGGTCCTGCGCGAGCGCGGCGGCGGATCGCAACCGATGCCCGAGTCGCTAGCGGCGACCGTGGCCTCGCTGCGCAAAAGGTTGGGCCGCCGGCGACTGGGCGAGGTCCTCGCCTGCCTCGAGGTGCATCCCGTCTTCACCGCCCACCCGACCGAGGCCAGGCGCCGCGCCGTGGTCGCGGCAATCCGCCGGATCGGGGAGCAGCTGGGCCGGCTCGAGGATCTGAGGGCGTCGGAGGGAGAGCGGGGCGAATCCAAACGCAGGCTCACCGAGGAGATCGACTCCCTGTGGCGAACCGGCCAGCTGCGCACGACGCAGGTCACGCCGCTGGACGAGGTCCGCTCGACGATGGCGGTCTTCGACGAAACGCTGTTTCGTGTCGTGCCTGAGATCTATCGCGAGCTCGATCGCGCGCTCGGCCCGTCGGACACCGGCATGCGCCCTGCGCTCGCGCCGGCGTTCCTGCGATTCGGCAGCTGGGTCGGGGGCGATCGTGACGGCAACGACTCCGTGACCGCGAAGGTGACCGCGGCCACCATGGTGATCCAGGCCGAGCACGCGCTCCTCGGACTCGAGGCGGCGACCATGCGTACCGGCCGGGCGCTCACCGCGGATGCAGCCACCACTCCGCCCGGTCCCGAGCTGCGACGCCGCCTGGCCGCGCTGCGCGCCGCCGAGCCCGAGCGTTGGGCCGACCTGGAGAAGCGCTCACCATCCGAGCAGCACCGACAGTTTCTCCTTCATGTCGGCGATCGCCTGCGCGCTACGCGATCAGGAGCACGCGACCGGTACGCCGCCTCGAGCGAGCTGGTCGACGACCTTCGCAGCGTGCAGCGCTCCCTCGCGGGCGCGGGCGCACCGCGCCAGGCCTACGGCGAGCTGCAGCACCTGGTCTGGCAGGCGGAGACATTCGGCTTTCATCTCGCTTCCCTCGAGGTGCGCCAGCACAGCCATGTCCACGCGCGAGCTCTGGCCGACGTCCGCTCGAACCGACAGCCGTACTCGGCGACGCGTGAGTTGCTCGACACCATGGGCGCGATCGCATCCATCCAGGCAAGATTCGGGCCCGAGGCATGCCGGCGGTACGTCGTGAGCTTCACCCGCGAGGTCGGCGACATCTCCGCCGTGTACGAGCTCGCCGAGCACGCGACCGGCGGCACGACGCCCGTGCTCGACGTCATCCCCCTTTTCGAGACCGTTGACGACCTGCGAGGCGCACCGGACGTTTTGGAGCAGATGCTCGCCCTTGCTCCTGTCAAGCGCCGGCTCGCCGAGACGGGCCGCGGCCTGGAGGTGATGCTCGGCTACTCCGACTCGACAAAAGAGGTTGGGCCGCTGTCGGCCACCCTGGCGCTTTACGAAGCGCAGTCGCATCTGACCGCCTGGGCCAAGCGCCGCGGCGTTCGCCTGACCATGTTTCACGGGCGCGGCGGAGCGCTCGGGCGTGGAGGAGGTCCGGCCAACCGCGCCGTGCGTGCCCAGGCGCCGGGTTCGGTGGCGGGACGTTTCAAGGTGACCGAGCAGGGCGAGGTCATCTTCGCGCGCTACGGAAACGCAGCCATCGCCAAGCGCCACCTCGAGCAGGTGGCCTCGGCTGTGCTCGAGGCGACGACCTCTCCCGCCCGGTCCGAGCCGTTGCGCCGCTTTCGCAAGCTGGCTGCCGAGGTGGACGCCGCCGCTCGCGCCGCCTATCGCGCGTTGGTCGAGGCCGACGGGTTCGCGGAGTGGTTCGCGGAGGTCAGCCCGATCGAAGAGCTGGGCCGCATGCGGATCGCATCCCGACCCCCGCGCCGCAGCGGCGGTGAAACACTCGACGACCTGCGTGCGATCCCGTGGGTGTTCGCCTGGTCGCAGATGCGACTCAACCTGCCTGGCTGGTACGGGCTCGGCAGCGGCCTGGAGGCGGCGCGCCTCGAAGACCTGCGGCGGGCCTACGCTTCGTGGCCGCTCTTCAACGTTCTTCTCGACAACGCGGAGATGAGCCTGGCCAAGACCGACCGGCGGATCGCCGCACGATACCTGTCGCTGGGCGGCCGGGCGGACCTGGCGGCTCGCGTCATGCGCGAGTACGACCTCACGAAGAAGAATGTGCTGGCGGTCACGGGCCATACGCGACTGCTGGAGAGGCATCGGGTCCTGTCGTGGGCGGTCGAGCTGCGCAACCCTTACGTCGATGCGCTCTCGCACCTGCAGCTGCGCGCGCTGCGCGAGCTTCGTGCCAAGGGCCGCACCGCGCAGCAGCGGGCCCGCGCCGAGCGACTGTTCCTGCTGACCGTCAACGGAGTCGCCGCCGGCCTTCAGAACACGGGCTGATCAGTGAAAAGCGCGGCCTACTCCGTGTTGCGTGTGATCCCGAAGAAGCATCCGAGATGGTCGCCGTCGCGCATCCTGAGGTAGGCCAGGCCAAGCCAAAGCCCCGGCGCGACCTCACGCACCTCGTCCTTCACCTGCCGGACGAGCGGCGGGTTGCCGTCCTGGCCATAGTCAAGATGAACGGCGTCGAAATCACCCGCATGCGAAGGGCCGATCGACGTGTGAAAGCGAAACCACATCACCCGCTCTCCGAACAGCCGATTCACGCCGTGGCCGTGGTCGGCTGTCTCGTGCGAGAAAGTCTTGCCCTGCCACGGAAAGAGTCCTGAACGTGAGAAGCGCTCCAGCCATCTCTTGACATGCGGTTGCTGCACCCGTGGCACGGCGAGCATGCGGCCGGCCAGCTTGCCATCCAGGTCTTCGAGCCGCGGTGTCCGCGCGGCCTGGTACAGCCTCATGAGTGCGTCGGGATCCATTCCGGCGAGGTCATCAAGGCTGAGCTTGGCCGCAGATTTCCCGGCGGTCACGCTGCCAAGGTTAGTGCAGTACGCGCGAAATCTTTGGGGTGTGCGCGTCGAGGGACGTGATCAGCGCGCTGACCACGACCGGGTCGAGGTGCGGACCGGCCTCCTGCTCTAGAAGCCGACGAGCTTCCCTCTCGCTGCGGGCGCGCTGGTACGGCCGGTCTGATGTGAGCACGTCATACATATCGGCCACCGCGACGACGCGGGCCTCGATTGGGATCGCGTCGCCGACCAGACCGTGCGGATATCCGCTGCCGTCCATCCGCTCGTGGTGGTGGAGCACCGCCAGAAGAGCACGTTCGAAGTGGCCCGCCCATTGCAGGATCTTCAGCCCGACCTCGGGGTGGGTCTTCATGAGCTTCCACTCAGAGTCGTCGAGAGGATCGTGCTTGTGGAGGATGGAGCCGGGGAGAGCCAGCTTCCCGATGTCGTGCAGCAGACCCGACCGGGCGAGGACGCGCTGCTCGGACGCAGTCATCCCGAGCTGGCGGGCGATCTGGACACAAAGCTCTCCGACGCGGCCGTTGTGCGCTCGGATCTCGCGGTCGGACACACGCACGATGTGCGCCTTACCGCTCCTATTTGGAAATTCCCCTACCAGCGGACCTGGGATCACGATAGCCATCCGCTACCCCCTCTGGTTGCTGCTCGCTTTTCAGATCGACAACGAACCAGCCAGACGGGTGGGTCGCTTGCCGAAGGGGTCAGGCGGCTACTTTTCGGAGCCTACCGGAGCGATCGCCGGCGGTAGAGAAGCAAGGCGAGGCCGCCACATAGCAATAGGAGGGCGATCGCGATCGTGGCGGGGACGATCAACGGGCGGCGCCTGCGTTCGCGCGAATATGCCTCAGCCGGGATGCTCCGTGGGTCGTACGCGGACGCGATGGCGAATACAGGCGGTGGCGCAGACGGCGCCGCGATCGGAAGCGGTCGCCTCGTGGGGCTGCTCATAACACCACCGTATGCGGCGATCTACGTCACGTCGTCCGGGCGTGTACTGAATCTTTAGCCGGACTGCATGGGTGAGAACCTTGCCCGCGCCGCGGGGCCAGGAAGCGCGATGAAGCTCACCAACCAGCCGACCATGCCCGTCACCGGCACCGCTCCAGACCAGATGGTCGGGTCCCACCAGACCCCTGTCGTCGCGGCGAGGACGGCGAGGTACGAAACCGTCAGCGCGGCCGGCGTAGCGAACATAAAGGTATGAAAGGCGGTCGGAAGCGCGGGCGAGGGGCGCAGCATATAAAGCAACAGGTCGCCTGCGACCCCTCCGATCAGCGCCACCAGGACCAGTTCGGTGTGGTTGGCGACAAAGCTCAGGAGGAGAGCGTTGACGGTGAGTATCACGGTGACGGTGCCGATCGGAAGCTCGAACCTTCGCAGGAGCATCACGAGCAGCCCGGCGACCATCGCCGCGTACAGGATGAGCCCGATCATCCCTAGCTCCTCCTCCATCCAGAGAGGACCGCGCGGATCGGGCATCGTCCCGGCCGCCCACCTGTCGATGAGCGGTTGATCGAACTGCAGGAAGAACGTAAGCATCGAAAGCGTGAGCGCGCCCGAGATGATCGCCGGCCATGTGGCCCGATTCCCGCCCCGGCGCATCGCGGCGCGTAGCGGACCGCTGACGATCAGCCCACCGGTGAGCATGAGGAACAGGTGCGGCGGGCTGAACAAAGCGGCGACGCTGAGCTCGATGCCGAACCTCCTGTGCCACAAGAGGTCCAGCGCCCCGCCGAACCCGAACAGCACCGTGCCGAGCAGCGAGACTCCGTAGCCGTCAGGAAGCAGCTCAGCCCACGTCCCGTGGCGGCGGTAGTTGCGAACGACGTTGAGGCCGAGAAAGATCCCGATCGCTGTCATGCCCGAGTAGAGGAGGGCGTGATACGGGGTGAAGAAGTTCGTCTCCACGCCGTTGAGGCTGTGATGGTGCCAGGAATCGAGATAGGCACCGGCCATCAACCAGATGCAGAGCGCCACGAAGGTCCAGGTGAACCGGCTGCTTGCCGCGCCAGGTTGTCGCGGCGTCCGTACTGCGGGTGTCGTTGTCGCCATTGCCCTCACCGCTCTCCTTCCTGATCTCCAGAAACAGGGAATGATGGTGATTCGTTTCGCACCTCGGCGCGAAGTCGTTGAAGATCCGACTGCACCGCCGGGTCGAGGTCGAGCCCGATCGGCTCCCGTGGTGCCGGCTGATCGGTGCGCGATGCCTCGGAAAGGCTTGCGTCCAAAAGCCGGCCGGCGGCTTTGATGCGAGACCGCACGCGACTGTGTGGAGCTTTCGAGGCGACCAGCTGCGTGAGATTGTCGAGCTCGTGGAGCAGGACCCTGCGGCGCCGAAGAGCCAGGCCGGCCACATGATCCTGTCCCGCCGCGAGCGCCAGCGCCGCTCGATCCCAGAGGTCGGGCACCTTGCTGCGGACCGAAGCCAGCATGGCTTCTATCCCGTTTGGCGCCCCATCAGCCCTCACACCGGATCGCATGCTAGGCACGGCGCGGTCGCCCGTCATCCGTGAGCGCACGGAGATTTAAGATGCGCGCGGCGACGCCGTGTTCGAAAGGGAAGGAGTGATGGCGGCCATCGCCCTCGTCCTGGAGCGTGCGCGCGCGGGCGAAGGGCAGGCTCTATTCGTGATCGGCGAGGCCGGTCTCGGCAAAACGAGCGTGCTGGAACGCGCGCGAGAGCTGGCCGGCGGGTTTGCCGTCGGAATCGGCCGCGGACAGGCTATGGAGGCGACGCTCCATTTCGGGATCGTCAGCGAAGCCCTTCGAGGATTGGGCGCGGGCACGCCGCTCGACGTACCGCGAAGTGCCGCGCCGGCGGGCCTCGACGCGCGGGCCGCTTACTTCTACGCCACCCTGCGTCACCTGGAATCGCGGAAGAAGCCGGCGCTCATCCTGCTCGACGACCTCCATTGGGCGGATCCCGACTCGCTGGCGCTCGTCTCCTTCCTCAGCCACCGGCTGGCATCGGTCCCGGTCGCGATTGTGGCCACGCTGCGGCCGTGGCCGCGGGCGGCGCTCGACCTGGCACGCCATCTGGCGCAACAAGGCCAGGCCCAGCTCGAGCAGCTGATGCCGCTCAGCCCCCCGGCGGCGACCGCGCTGCTCACGGAGCAGATGGGCGCCGAGCTTTCGGCAGAGACCATCGACCGGGCCTGGGCGGCGAGCGGCGGCAACCCTCTGTTCCTGGAGGAGATCGCGCGCCACCTACGTGACGGCCGCAGCCTTGAAGAGCTCGACGAACGCGGAACGGAGGCCACGATCCTGCTGTCGCGGATCGCGGGGCCAGGCGCCGATCTGCGTTACGCGCACGCCGCGAGCGTTTTCGGCATCGAGTTCCGGCCGGTGCTCGCGGCCCGGGTGGCCGGGCTGAGCGAGGCCGAGGCGACAGAGGCCCTCGGCGTTCTCGTCGACACCGGGCTGGTCCGGCCTGGCCAGGCCGGTTGGGCGCAGTTCACACACCCGCTTTTCCGGCAGGCCCTCTACGAGGACATGGCCCCGCCGGTCCGCGAGCGATGGCATGCGGCCGCATTCCGGCAGCTGCTTGCCCACGGCGTGGAGCCCGGCGAAGCCGCCGAGCACGCGGTGAGCGGTCAGCTGCGCGGCGACGTCGAGGCGATCGCCGTGCTGCAGCGTGCCGGCCGGGCGGCGATGGCGGACGGAGCGGTTGCCACGGCGCGCCACCGCCTACAGTCGGCCGTCACCCTGGCCGGGGACAGCCCGTCACCCCAGCTGCTGATCGGGCTTGCCGAAACACTCCTGTCGACCGGCGAACCCGCGAAAGCGGTCGACATCTATAGCCGGATCCTCGACAGCTCCGCGGGAGATGCCCTCGCCGACGTCCACCGCATGCTCGGCCGCGCCCTGTTCGTCAGCGGCGACGCAGGCGCCGCGGAAGCGCAGTTCTCCGCCGCCACCGAGCTCGGGCTCGACAATGAAGACCCGACACCTGGCATCGAGGCGCTTCTCGACCAGGCGACCGCGTGCTGGATCGCCGGCCGCATCGCGCGCGCCGTCGAATGCGCGAGGCGGGCACGTCAACTGGCGCAAGGCGCGGGCCCCGATGTCAGACGGCGGGCAGAGTCGACCTGGGCCCTGGTGATGTTCCTGTCGGGCTCGGCCGAGGGTTTGCCTGCGGCCGCCGCCGCGGCCGCGGAGGCCGAGCTCAACCCCTTGCTCGAAACCGTCGATCCGACCTGGAGCTGGGGACCGCTCGGCAATTACATGTTCATATCGGAGTTCGCGGAGAACTACGACGAGGCCGGGCGCGTGCTCGACGTCGCCTACCGCGCCGCCGAGCAGCTCGGCGCGCCGATGGCGATCGGCCTTCTCGACTCGCTCCGCACCAACGCCCTGATCAGACGGGGCCGCCTGACCGAGGCTCTTGCGCATGCCGAGCACGCGTTGACGATGGTGGACCTGGTGCCGTCCTTGGCTGGATATGCATGGATCGCGAACGCGGCGACGGTTCTCGAGATGGGCCGGATGGACGAGGCTTCCGCATGGTGCGACCGGCTCGAGAAGCTGCCGCAGAGCATGATCCAGCGGCTCTGGATTCAACGAATGCGGGGCATCATCGCGGGCAGGCGCGGCCAGCAGCAGCAGGCGAGCGACCTGTTCTTGGTGGCGGAGACCATCGCCAATGAGGCCGGCCTCAATGAACCCTGCGTGGTGCCCTGGTCGCGCGACGCCATCACCGCTCACGTCGCGTGCGGCCGGCTCGACGACGCCGCTCGGGTGGTCGCGTGGCTCGAAGCCAGAAGCGCGGGGCTGCCCTGCCGCTGGCCGCGGGCCACCGCCCTGTTCGGACGCGCCCAGCTCGCCGAGAAGGCGGGCAAGAACGAAGTCGCCGCTCAGCTGTATCGCGAGGCGCTCGAGGTCTACACGCAGATCCACCAGCCGCTGTCTGAGATCAGGACGATGATCTACTTCGGGCGCTTCCTGAGGCAGGTCGGAAAGTCGGTCGAGGCCCGCCCGTATCTCACCCGAGCGGCGGATGTCGCAGCGGAGGCCGGCGCGGCATGGCTGGCGCAGCAGGCGATCGACGAGCTGCATGCCGCCGGCGGCCGCCAGCGCAGGCACGCCAGCCGCGACGACCTGACGCCGCAGGAGCTTCGCGTGGCCAGGCTGGCGATCGAGGGCCTCAAGGTGCGCCAGATCGCTGAGCACCTTTCACTCTCGCCGCGCACTGTGGAGACGCACCTGCAGAAGGTGTATCAAAAGCTCAACGTCTCCTCGCAGATCGAGCTGATCAAGGCCGGCATCCCGTCACGCGGCGGCGACTGATTCTCAGCATCCCTCGCAGGCGGCCATCAATCCCGCGCAGGCGGCCATCAAGGCCACGTTGAACGCCTCCGGCTGCTTCACGCAGACAAAGTGGTCGCCTTCGACCTCATGCACGGCCGGATTGGCGAGGACCCTGCACAGCTCGCGCTGAATCTCCGGCGAGACGACCTGGTCTTTGGTGGTGAGCACCACCGCGGTGGGCCCGCCCATGCCACCCAGCCAGGCGCTGGAGTCGAATGCGACCGCCTCGGTCGCCGCCTGGAGGATCGCACGTGTGTCGTGCTTGGCGATCTGGTCCATGACCCACCGGCCCTGTCTGCAATCGGTCGATCGAGGTGCCAGAACCGCCATCATCGCCGCCCTTCGCAGCGGCTCAGGTGCGACCTGCGCCGCGCGGGTCAGAAGGCGAATCGCGGTGCCGCCGCCGGCCGAAGCGAAGTTGTGGGCGGTGGCGCACAGGACCAGGCCGCGAGCCATCTCCGGGTGTCGCCGCGCGAAAAGCTGCGCGACCAGTCCCCCCAGCGAGTAGCCGACCACGATGACCCGCCCGAGCTGCAGGACCTCGACGATTACCGCCAGGTCGTCCGCGCACTGCGCGCCGTCGAAACGCCGCGTCGCGATGCCGTCCCCATGCCCTCGCAGGTCCGGAGCGATGACGCGGAAGCGGCGTGCGAGCTCGGGGACCGCCAGCGACCAGTTCAGGTCCGCCGTGGCGAGCAGCCCGTGCACCAGTAGGACCGTGGGTGCTCCCACGGGCCCCGCCGCCTCGCGGACGAAGATCGTGCCCCGGCCTGGCAGATCGAGTCGCCTTCCAGCCGGCATCTCGGCGGCGAAGTGCAGGTCGGCGAGGTCGAGGCGCTCGAGGCCGGTGCGCCTCTTCGCGTGACTGCGATCGGTACTTCGGTTGGTCCAGAACATGTCGCTCCTCCTTCCGGCCCGGTTGGGCTCGGTGAGGCGGAGCGTCGAAACAGACCTCTCCCGCTGAGGTCCGGATCAAGTACGTGATGAGTCGGAGCACCGAAACGAGACTGGTCCAGGCCAATCGCTGCGTCTGTCAGGCGGTTGCCGCGGTCTCCTCGAGCTCCTTCAAACGGTCGACCAGGCGCCTGACGCCATAGGAGCGGCGATTGAAGTAGGCGGCGCGGCTCAGGCCGACGCGGCGCTCGACCGCGTAATGGCCGCCGATGCGTCGCACGTAGTAGAGGTTCAGGATCTCCCCCGCCTGGGCATCGACCTGCGACGGCGAGGCTCGCATCGATGAGATCGAGTCCTCGATCAGCTGGCGCAGCGACGAAGCACTGTGGTTCGTCACGCAGCGGAGGTTGACAAGCGGACTCTCGGCCAGGTCTCGCAGATTGTTGAAGACCTTGAGCGCGTGCTCGAGGCGCTCCACGGTGATGTCCGGCGCGGACTGGCTCGAGTCCTGGTCGAGCGGCGGCCAGAGCACGGCAGCGGCTTTGGCCACCTCGAGCTCCGGGAATGTCAGGTAGCTCATCAACCAGCCGGCCAGCCCGCAGATGAGGACGGTGCCGTAAACCACGTCCAGATGCCAGGCGAGGTTGCCGTTCTGCAGCCGAACCTCCAGCAGATAAACAGCCGGCAGGAGAGCGCCCGTACCGGCCGCGAAGATCCTCAGCTGGGTCAAACGATCGGAGCGAGGCCGGGCCCAGAGCAGCAGGAGATCACTGAGGACGCCCACCACCGCAGCCACGGGGACGTACTGGTAATTCCCGTACTGCGCGCACAGAAGCAACGCGGTGAAAGTGAGCATGAGGGTGATGCTGCCCGGCGGCAGGCGCACCTGGCGGAGCAACAGCAGCACCGCGCCGCAGACGATCGCCGTCTGCATGAGGAGCCCCAGAGCGCCGAGCTCCTCGCTGATGTACACCGGGACGGGCACGGGGCTGTAAGGCAGTCCGCCCAGCGAATGCGCGGCCCAGTCGTTGATGTAGGGATGGTTGAACTGCGAATAGAACGTGATCGCCGCGAACACGTTCGTCGCCGAGATCAACGCCGTGGGCCCGGCGACCAGCTCGCCGCGACCGATCGACGCCCGCAGCGGGCCGGTGACGATGAGCACTCCGCCGGTGATCTGCAGGAGGTTCGGCGGCCGGAAGATGGCCGGCACGCCCGGGACCTCCGCGCCGAACGCCTCAGACCACCAGATGCTGATCAGGATCCCGACCGCAAACACGATGCAGCCTGCCGCGGAGAGGTCGTAGCCGCTCGGGATGATGGTCTCCAACCGCCGTACTGACAACCAGCGCCGGAGCGCCGTGCCGGCGAGAAAAAGAGTGACCAGCAACCACGCCGTCTGTGACGGGGCGTGGAGCCATGGCTCCGGCGCGATATTGCGGTCTATCCACGAATCGGAATATCCGGCGACGACGAGAATCGTCGCCAGGAGGGCGAAGGCCCAATCGAACCTGGTCCCCGGCCAGGTCGCCGGCTTGAAGATGCTGATCCGGCCGGCGTTGTCCAAGGTCGGACACAGGATGCTCCGAGCACGACGAGGGCGCAACCGCCCTGCGGATCAGGTCGTCCGGTCGAACATCGGGTTGACGGGGCCGTGCCCTTTTCCGATGTCGAGCGAGTGCTCGATGGCGCCGCCGATGAAAATCTTGGCGGCCTGCACGGCCTCCAACGGTGTCTGGCCTTTGGCAAGGCCCGCGGCGATGGCAGCCGAGAACGCGCAGCCGCTGCCGTGCGTATTCTTGGTGTCGATCCGGCGCCCCTTCAGCTCGACCAGGTCCTTGCCGTCCCAGTAGACGTCTGCGGCGTCCTCATCATTTGCCGCGTGACCGCCCTTGACCACGGCCACCCGCGGCCCGAGGGCGACGAGGTCGCGCGCCGCCTGGCGCCGATCGTCGAGCGTGTTCAAGGAACGGCCCAGGAGCACTTCTGCCTCGGGGAGGTTTGGCGTCACGACCAGCGCGAGCGGAAGCAGGTACCGATAAAGCGAAGCGATCGCGTCGTTGTGGAGCAGCCTCGCACCGCCCTTGGCGACCATGACCGGGTCGACGACGAGCCTGTCGATCTCGTGCTCGCGGATGGCCGTGGACACGACTTCGATGATCTCGGCGCTGGCGAGCATGCCGGTCTTGGCCGCCTGCACACCGATGTCCTCGACCACCGCGTCGATCTGGGCGCGGATGACGCGGACAGGCACCTCGTGGATTTCGGTCACAGCGAGCGTGTTCTGCGCCGTTATCGCGGTGATCGCGGACGTCCCGTGAACACCGAAGGCGGCAAATGTCTTCAGGTCTGCCTGGATGCCCGCCCCTCCGCCCGAATCGGAACCTGCGATGGTCAGCGCAACGGGCAGCCTCACAGCGAGGGCCGCAAGCGGCGCCCGCCCCAGTACACAGCGGCTGCGACGGCGATGCTGACGAGGCCGCTCGCGTCGGCGCCATGCAGTCCGCCGATCAGACCGTCGTTGAAGAAGTGCGGCGACGAGACCAGGTTGCCGAAGAGGTTGTCGTAGTTGACGAAGAGCAGGCTCGTCGCGGCGCCGGCGAGCCAAGCGACCAACGCCAGCTTCGGGCGCGCCCGGCCCTCGAAGACGAAAAAGCTCAGGAGGACGACCGCGGCCCACGCCGGCGCCCACAGGTAAGTGAGGATCAGGAAGTCCTCATAAGCGACGTGTAGATCGGTGACAAGCACCGCGTAGGCAGCAAGCGCGGTGCCGAGGATTCCACAGCCCAGCGCTGTCTGCCAGCGCTGCAATCGGACCCCCATCGTCAGAGTCACCAGACCTGCGGTGTAGACGTCGAGGTAGTTGGCCCAGATCTCGCCGACGACAACGAAGACAAAGAACGGCACCGCCACCCATACCGGTGCGTGCGTGCTGATGACCGCCAGCACGCCCTGCCCGGCGGCAAGCTTCGCGTCGATGGTCGGCAGCAGGAGGCCGAAGAGGCCGAGGAGAACCATCGGCACCGCGACGCCCACGAGCGGCCAGAACGTGACCGACCGCGTCGTGCTGGATGACGGGAGATAGCGCGAGTAGTCGCTCGCGAACGGGTACCAGGAGGCGACCAGCGCGAAGCAGGTCATGAACCCGAGCACGAACGCTCCGGGATAGTCGGCGCCCGACACCGACGGGCCCTGCCCCCAATGAAATTGCGGCGCCAGCAGCACGAAAAGGACTGCTGCCAGCGCGACGAAAATCACCGCGCCGTACGTCTCGAGGACTTTGATCGTGCGATGGCCATAGACCGCGACCCCCACGCTGACCGCGGCGATGAGGATGACGAGACCGAAGGTGATGGCGCGGTTGCCACCGCCGAAGAGCTGAGCACCGGCCTGGGCCGCGATGACGCAGTCCACGGCGAACCAGCCGACCGCGAGAAACAGCGTCAGCGCCGCCCCGACATAAGACCCCCGCCGGCCGAAGATGCCGCGCGTGAACACGATCTGGGGCAGCCCGCTCCGGGGACCGGTGTTGCTCAGGAGCCCAAGGATCAGCGCCGCCGCGACTGTGCCGAGGATCGTCGCCGCCAGCCCGTCCCAAACGCCCAGCCCGTAGTAGGTGGTGAGCAGGCTCGCGGTGAAAAGGCTCGCGTAGTTGCTGAACGCGCCGGCCCACAGGAATCCAAGCTCGCGCGGGTGGCCGTGTCGTTCGGCGGCAGGAATCGCATCGATGCCATGCGCCTCGACCCTTCCGAAGGCGTCCGCTTCGACGCTCGTGACGGCGATGTCGCCCATGTTCTCTCCCTCCGCTGGCATTACCCAGTTCAGGTTCTTGCGGTCGGCGCCTCGCGCCCTCTCAGCCCTGGTTGGCTCCCGCTTCGATTCAGATTCTAGCGGGCCCTTCTGACAGACTGGCCCAGATGAGGGCGTTCCTGTTCGGGTTGATCCTGCTGGTCGGGCTCACCCTGACAGTGCTCTCCATCCGGCCCGGCGGAATTGGGCAACAGCTCCGGCTGGCCGCCCGCAGGTTTCGGATCGTGCTCGTGCTGGCGGCCATCTACATCGTCGCCGACGCGGTCATCCGCGTCGCCTTCCCTGAAGGCTGGATCGCGGACTACGGCCCGGTGGCGGTTGCGATCGTGCTCGCGGTCGCGTTCCTGCTCCTTGCACAGGATCCGGCGTCACCGCCGCCCGCGAAACCGTGAGCGATCGCGAGCCGGACTCGATCGAGCTCGAAGACGTCCAGGAGGCTCGCAAGCGCCTGGAAGGCATCGTGCCTCGGACGCCGTTGATCCGCCTCGACGACGGAGGCGCCGGCGAGCTCTATCTCAAGCTTGAAAACCTGCAGCCGATCCGATCGTTCAAGGTTCGCGGCGCCGCCAATGCGATCTCGATGCTCGATGCCGGCTCGCTCCAGGCGGGCGTGTACACGGCCAGCGCCGGAAACATGGCGCAAGGCGTCGCCTGGAATGCGAGGCGACTCGGAGTTCGATGCACCGTCGTCGTGCCCGATGGCGCCCCGCACTCCAAGCTCGAGGCGATCCAACGCCTCGGAGCGGAAACGATCTCGCTGCCGTACGACGATTGGTGGAATGTTCTCGTCGAGCACCGATACGCGCCGCTGGAGCCGGCTTCGTTCATCCACCCCGTCAGCGACGTAGACGTGATGGCCGGCAACGGCACGATCGGGCTCGAGATCCTCGAGGACCTGCCCGATGTGAACACGGTGCTCGTCCCATTCGGCGGCGGCGGACTCAGTTGCGGAATCGCCACCGCCATCAGAAGCCAGCGCCCTGAGGTGCGCGTTTTCGGCTGCGAGGTGGACACGGCGGCGCCTCTCGCGGCCGCACTTGCCGCCGGCGGTCCCGTGCCGTTTCCGCGTGTCGCCACGTTCGTCGACGGCATCGGCGGCCCGACTGTTTTGCCTGAGATGTGGGCGCCCGCGTCGCGACTGCTCGCGGGGTCATTGGTGGTGAACCTCGCCGAGGTGGCGGCCGCGATCCGTCACCTGGTCGGGCACGCCGCCATCGTCGCCGAAGGCGCGGCCGGGGCTGCGGTGGCGGCGGCCCTGAAAGGCCTGGCCGGGCCGGGTCGGTACGTGGCGATCGTCTCCGGCGGGAACATCGACCCGGAGGTTCTCAGCACAATCCTCGCGGGCCAGGTCCCTGAGCGCCGGTAGCTAGTCGACCTTGACCTCTGCTCCATCCTGGGCCCATCGCGTATGAAAAGCGCCTTCCCGGTCCACGCGATGGTAGGTGTGCGCGCCGAAGTAGTCGCGCAGGCCCTGGATGAGGTTGGCCGGCCCTCGTGCCCGCCGGTAGCCGTCGTAGTAGGCAAGCGATGACGAAAACGCCGGGATCGGCACCCCGCGCTCGACCGCGGTCCTCACCACGCGGCGCCACGCGTTCTGACCAGAGGCGAGCGCCTCCTGGAAGAACGGGGCGAGCATCAGGTTCGGCAGGTCGGGTTGCTGCACGTACGCGTCCTTGATGCGATCGAGGAACGCGGCGCGGATGATGCAGCCACCTCGCCAGATGGTTGCGAGCGCCCCGAGGTCGAGCCCCCATTCATATTCCCGAGATCCCGCCTGGAGGTGCTCGAATCCCTGCGCATAGGCGACGATCTTGGCCGAGTACAGAGCGTCTCTCACGTCGTCGACCAGGCCCATGTCGCGGTCGTAGTGGATGTGGCTCGCGGCCGGACCGGTGAGGATTCCGGCCGCCTTCACGCGCTCCGCCTTCTGGCTCGAGAGGACGCGCGCGAACACCGCCTCCGTGATCCCGGTCAGTGGGACGCCGAGCTCTAAGGCCGATTCGCTCGTCCAGCGCCCGGTGCCCTTCTGCTCGGCCTCGTCCTCGATCACGTCGACCAGAGCCCCATTCGAGTTCGAGCCCTTGGCGAGGACGTTGGCCGTGATCTCGATCAGATACGACTGCAGCCGGCCTTCGTTCCATTCGCGAAAGATCGAGGCGAGCTCGGGCGGAGTGAGACCGAGCGCCGAGCGCAGCAGGTCGTAGCTCTCCGCGATCAGCTGGATGTCGGCGTACTCGATCCCGTTGTGCACCATCTTCACGAAGTGCCCGGCGCCGTCGGGCCCGATGTACGTGCAGCAGGGAACGCCATCGACCTTGGCCGCGATCGCGTTCAGCATCTCGGCGACGTGCTCGTACGACTCACGGGAACCGCCCGGCATCAGGCTCGGGCCGAGCAGCGCGCCCTCTTCCCCGCCCGACACGCCCATGCCGATGAAGCCCAGGCCGGCTCGCGCCGCGGCCGCCGCTCGGCGACGCGTGTCGTGAAACAGAGAGTTGCCGCCGTCGATGAGCATGTCGCCGGGCTCGAGCAGCATCGAGAGCGCATCGATGTTCTCATCGACCGGAGACCCGGCTTTGACCATGAGGAGGATCGCGCGCGGCGGGGTGAGGATGTGCACGAGCTCCTCGAGAGTGCCCGCCGGCCGGAAGTCGCCTTCGGCGCCGAACGAAGACATGAACTCATCGGTTCGTTGGCGGGTGCGGTTGAACACCGCTACGCGGACACCGTGCGACGCGAGGTTGCGCGCCAGGTTCATGCCCATGGTCGCCAATCCGACGATGCCGAGCTCGTGGTCTTCCATTGACTTACCCCCGTGGCATTATGCCAACGCGCGCATGTCCAGGAGATCGCCGGCCCTGGCGAGCTTTACACTCGCCGCCCTGCTCGCCGCCGCGGCATGCAGCTCGACCGCGGCCACGAGCACAAACAGCGTGCTCATCGTCGACAAGACATTTGACCTGAAAACTGCGGATCCGCATCGCGAGCTCAGCGTCACCGGCGCCATGATCTCCAAAGCCCTGTACGACACTCTGCCATCGGTCGCCTCCTCTTACACCACTTCAGAAGATGCGAGGCGTTTCACGTTCAAGCTTCGGCGCGAGGTCGATTTCTCCGATGGCAATCGGCTCACGTCCGCCGACGTCGTGTTCTCGCTCGACCGGCTCGCCAAGCTGAAAGGCGCGCCGTCCGCGCTCCTCACGGGCGTCAGCTGGTCCGCGCCAGATGCCTACACGATCGTCCTCACCTCGAACGACCCGAACCCAGCCTTGCCGTTCGTCCTGACCAACCCCGCGCTCGCCATCCTCAACTCGACGACTGTGAGAGACAAACCGGATGGCTTCCTCGACGGGACCTCCGCCGGCAGTGGGCCGTACATCCTCAAGTCGTTCAGCACATTCTCGGATATCGAGCTGGTGGCGAACCCTCATGACTGGCGACCCAAACCTTTCTATCGCCGGATCGTGGTCCGCAATATGGACGCACCCACGCAACTCGCGTACATCAAATCGAGCAGGAATGAGATCGCGCTCGACCTGTCAGCGGCCCAAGTGGAGAGCTTGAGCGCGAACAGGTCGCTCCGCATCAATGCAAGCCTCGGCCCCGACATCGTCTTTCTGTTCGCGAACACAAACCCGCAGGTCTCCCAGGTCACGGCTGACAAGCACTTCGAAAACGCGGTTCGCGACGCGCTGGATTACAAGGAGATGGTCGCGCTGATGGGATTGGGCGCGGTCCAGGCGCGTGGCGTGATTCCGGCCGCGATGTTCGGCGCGCTCCCAGACTGGATTGCTCCTCGGCACGACCTGGAGGCCGCAAGGAGAGAGCTTACGGCGTCAGGCATCAAGGACCCAACCGTGAACCTGGGCTACGCAAGCGACCTCGAGGTGAGCGGCGTTCAGATCAGCGCCCTTGCCAGCCTGGTCAAGGCAGATCTTGGCGCGGCCGGCATCATGGTCAACCTGGCCGGAAGCCCCTCAGACGCGGCCAAGGCGGACTTCGATGCGGGCCAGGAGCAGATGGGCCTGTGGACGTCGAGCGCAGTCGGCTCCAGCTCATACCTCGACTTTTTGCCTGGCGGCTCGATCGGATCGAAAGTCGGGTGGGCCGCAGGCTCGGATCCGGCTCTCGAAAGCCTGGGCGCTCAAGCGAGCACGACCGCCGGTGCATCCACACGCCGGCAGCTTCTCCAGCAGTTGCAGGGGCAGCTCAACCAGGACGGGCCGTTCTTTCCACTGCTGCAGCCCGGCCGGGTGATCGTGACGACGGCCGACATCGAGACGATCGATTACAACCCGACCTGGTCGGTGGACCTCGCCGCCGTTACCGGTTAGCTGCCGGCGGCGCCGTCGCCCGTGCGTTTTCGCTCTAGACGGAAAGCTCCAGGCAGCGGACCCCGGACATATCGATCCAGTACTTGCCGCGGCCCTGCACGATCTTCATCTGCACGGCGTCGCACGACGGGCACCGCACCACCGCGCCCGGCGCGTTGAGGTAAACGACGACCTCACCGACCACATGCACCTTGCCGCAGTTGGCGCACGTGCCTTCAGCGGTGGTCATCTCCATGGCGAAGATCTCGCGCAGGAGGCCGCCGATCGCGTTGCCGTCGAGCTTCATATCGGATTGCTGCACGGTCACGCTCAACCTCCTGTTGCTCCAAAGCGTTC
>Ga0207646_10000494_pt1 | contig 52791 bp, 49 predicted proteins | sample KBSK5502metaG_FD_184343 | JGI IMG/M metagenome (GOLD analysis project Ga0207646, IMG submission 184343) | Corn, switchgrass and miscanthus rhizosphere microbial communities from Kellogg Biological Station, Michigan, USA - KBS K5-50-2 metaG... | ecosystem: Host-associated > Plants > Roots >...
CCTGTGGGATATCAAGGGCGAAGCCCTTGTCTAGTTAGTCTGGCTGTACTGGCTTCCATACCCTGACATGGTCAACCAACATCTCCTGCGGGAACACGGTGGAGCTATTCGGGTTGCCAGGCCAGTCTCCGCCAACGGCAGAATTCAACAAAATGAAGAAGGGATGATCGAAGACCCATTTGGCCTTGGCCGGCATTGAAGCCGGCGTGACGCTTTCATACCGAGCAGCATCCACGAAGAATTCAATCTTGTCTGCCGCCCACTCGATGGTAAACACATGAAAGGCTTCGTGGTAGGGCCGGTGGTCCGGCAATTCGTACCGCGCTGTGATGACCTGAGCTGGGTATCCTGGTCCGTGAAGCGACCCATGAGTGAGTAATGGCTCCCGTCCAATATTCTCCATAACGTCGATTTCGCCACACCCCGGCCAGCCGATAGAGTCGATGTCAGAGCCCAACATCCAGAAGGCTGGCCATACCCCCTGCCCATACGGGAGTTTAATGCGGGCCTCGATCTTGCCGTAGGCGGTGGAGAACTTGCCTTGCGTCTTCAGCCGGGCTGATGTGTAGCCCCCAGACGTACTGCGCTGCGCGCGGATCACGAGGTTGCCCTTGCCATCCAGGAAAGAGTTCTCGCGCAGGTCCGTGTATACCTCGAGTTCGTGGTTTCCCCACCCACCCCCGCCCAGGTCGTAGGTCCACTTGCTTTGATCTGGAGCCGAGTTCGCGGGCCCGTCGAATTCGTCGCTCCAGACCAGCGTCCAGCGTGTTTGCGCGCGCAGCGGAGCCACAGCGGTCAGCCATGCGAGGAGTAGATACGGGAGGCGATTCATTTGTCCAGCAAACATGCAACACACATTTGCGTCTGTCAAGGTCGCAAACTCGGTCGTGTCAAACTCGGAGCGGTCCGTCAGGGATTGACAATGACGTGCAATGCCTTCGGCGCCACCCTGATTTCAACCGGCGTTCGGCACACGTATTCGCCATCGGCATAGACGTCGAAGGGTGTCTCAGTTTCCACCCGAAAGCGATTGGCTTGAAAATACTTCACTTCGCGAATATTCAGGTGGCCGCCGAAATAGACGGTGGGAAAGAGGCACAACAGCTTGAGGGGATCAATGCCAGCGATGACACACGCATCGAGCTGGCCGTCGTCCATGACAGCTTGCGGCGCGATCTTCATGCCCCCACCGTAAGTTGGGGTGTTGGCGAAAGCAGCCAAAATCGTAGGTTGGTCGCTGCGGGTGAGCCATGTTAAGTCGCTCGTGGTGTTAGGGTTGGGGGCGGTGTCCGTTGGGCCTGGATGGTCGACCGTTCGAATCCTGACTGGCAACGGGGCGAAACCGAAAAGCGCAGGCGCTAAACTGAGAGCATAGCCCCCGTGCCCACGCAGCCAGCTCGGCAACTCGCTGGCCCGACGCGAGACCTCTCCGTCGAGCCCGACGCCAGCCGCGCAGCAGAAGTATCGAGAGCCCAATGCTGACTCTCGAGCCAGTTCGTGTGACCCGACCACCCCGCTTGCGTCTGCCACTGGCGTGATCAGTCCTAGGTCAACCACGCGCACGTTATTCGTGCCCTGGCAGAACAGCCGCCATGCTGGGCCCGAATCACGCACGCGCGGCAGACCTAGGGCGCGGGCAAAGTCATTGCCGCTGCCCGCGGGGACGACCAGCACAGGCAGGCCGAGCTGAACCAGTAGCGCCAGGTGACGGTGGATCGTGCCGTCGCCGCCGAACAGGACGATCGCGTCTGCCTGGTCCGGGCTCGAGGGCATGCCGACGCGCCATTCGACAGCTTTGTCGGTCTGAAATGCTTGGAGGTGCCTTCGAGGGCACCCCGGCCCGAGGATAGCGGCAGCCCGCATGTGCGCGGTTGAGAGTAGCAGAACTTACGAGGGAACACGGAGTGAGAAAGAATATCGCGATAGCCAAGGCTAGGCGACTACTACTCTCTTCATCGACCTGCCTGCTCTCACGATGAGGGGCCGCGTAGGGCGAGGGACTGCAAGCTTTGGTTTGTCCACGAGTTGCCCGTCAATTTCGACCGCTTTCTGCTTTATCTTGCGACCGCCGTCGGAGGCTGACTCGGCCAGAGAGGCTTCCGCAAGCAACTTGTCCACGCGTACCAGAACGGCGGTGTCGAGTCCGCGATCTAGGGTCAAGACGAGCACATCTGCCGGCGGCGTCTTGATGGCCACCGGTTGCCCCGAACCGGCGAGAATCCTCGCCATGGGGACCGTCACATGTTCCAAAACATCCGGCGTCTCGTCCTTCTGGTACTGCTTCGCCCAATCCTCGCCTGCCTTCGTTGCTTTCTCCGCCGAATGAAAGTCCGCCACCATGTGACCCGCCAACCCTTTTTTCGCATCCATCGGATGCACTTCGCGCTTCATCTTCTCGATCTCAGCGACCTGCACATCCGTCAACAACTCGTAATACCGCCACATCATCTGGTCCGAAATCGACATGATCTTGCCGTACATCTCCAGCGGAGGCTCGTGAATGCCGATGGCATTGTTCAGCGACTTCGACATCTTCTGAACCCCGTCGAGGCCCTCAAGGATCGGTGTGGTCAGGACGACCTGCGACTCCTGGCCGTAGCCGCGCTGCAGTTCGCGGCCGACCAGCAAATTGAATTTCTGGTCCGTGCCCCCGAGTTCGACGTCCGCCGCAAGAGCGACCGAGTCGTATCCTTGCACCAGCGGGTAGAGTAACTCGTGCATGGCGATGGGTTTTTCCGCCTGGAAACGCTTGTGGAAGTCCTCGCGCTCAAGGATCTGCGAGACGGTGTACTGCGCAGTGAGGCGCACAAAGTCATCCGCGGTAAACTTCGCGAACCAGCGGCGGTTGAAGTCGATCACGGTTTTCTGCGCATCGAGAATGGTGAAGACCTGTGCCTTATAAGTCTCCGCGTTCTGTTCAATCTGCTCGGGAGTAAGCGGAGGGCGCGTAGCCGAGCGCCCCGTCGGGTCTCCGATCATGCCGGTGAAATCGCCGATAAGGAAGATGGCAGTGTGGCCGAGGTCCTGGAAATGTTTGAGCTTGCGCAAAACTACGGTGTGGCCCAGATGCAAATCAGGCGCCGTCGGATCCATTCCTAGCTTCACTCGCAGTGGTCTGCCGGTGGCCCGCGATTTTTCCAGCTTGGAACGAAGTTCGCTCTCGCGAATGATTTCGGCGGCGCCCTTCTTGAGGTAAATGAGTTGTTCGTCGACGGGAGCGAAGGTCGGCATGGCAGTTGATTATAGCGGCGACTCGCGGACAAGACGGCGGCCGACGATCTTGAATCGTCCTTCGAGCACAATGTTGATCGCTTCCGTATAGGCCGCATGCTCCCGCTCAAGAATGCGCGCAGCGAGCGAATGTTCGTCGTCGTCGTCGAGCACCGGCGCGGCTTTCTGAACGACGATCGGCCCATGATCGAGTTCGTCGTCAACAAAATGTACGGTACAGCCGGAGACTTTCACTCCGTAAGCGAATGCCTGCTCTTGAGCTTCGAGTCCAGGGAAGGCCGGCAAGAGGGAAGGGTGGATGTTAAGGATCTGGCGCGGAAACTGTTGGACAAACCACGGCGAGAGCAAGCGCATATATCCCGCAAGGCAGATGAGATCGACTTTGTGCTGCTGCAGGACGGCGACGACTTCGTGGTCGTGCTCTTCGCGCGCCTTGCCTTGGGACGGAATCACTAGGGTGTTCAGCCCACGCTGGCGAGCAGCTGCGCCGCCCGGTGCGTCGGCCAGGTTGGAGATGACTACTGCAATGCCTGCATTTTTAATACGTCCTGCATCAATGCTGTCGGCAATGGCGACAAAGTTCGAGCCGCGTCCAGATAAGAGAATGCCGAGGGATTTCATTATTGATGGGCTGATCGTTGAAGGTTGATTGAACCGCATGCCGGGAATCAACAATCAACATTCAAAAATCAACAATTTCTTTCTTAGTTGTACAAGACCTTCCGCTCACCCTTAACGATGCGGCCCACGGTGTACGCTTTCTCGCCCACGCGTTCGAGCACGGTCTGCGCCTTCTTGAACTTCTTGGAAGGAACCACCAGCAGCATCCCCAAGCCCATGTTGAAAGTTCGGAGCATTTCGTCCTGCGGGACGTTGCCCAGAGTCTGCAGGTGCTCAAAGATCGGCAGCACCGGCCATGATCCCAGTTCAATGATGGCAGCGGTGCCGCGTGGCAGTACTCGCGGCAGGTTTTCGCTGAGTCCGCCGCCGGTGATGTGGGCCAGAGCGGAAACGCATTCGCCATCCATCAGCTTCTTCACCACCGGCCAATAGCTCTTGTGCGTGCGCATAAGCTCGTTGCCGACCTTATTCTTGATCTCGTTGACGTAGGTTTCGGCCGAGTAGTGCCCTACCTCGAACAGCAACTTGCGGGCCAGTGAATATCCGTTTGTGTGCAGGCCGTTGGAGGGCAGACCGAGCACGATGTCGCCGATCTCCACGCTCTTCCCAGTGATAATTTTTTCGCGCTCCACCACGCCCACAATGAATCCCGCCAAATCGTATTCACCCTGGGGATAGAAGCCTGGCATTTCGGCGGTTTCGCCGCCGATCAGTGCGCAGCCGTTATGTTTGCACGCGTCGGCGATTCCTTCGACCACTTGTTCAGCCACCGCCGGATCGAGCTTCCCGGTGGCCAGATAATCCATGAAAAATAGCGGTGCCGCGCCCTGCACCGCGATGTCGTTGACACAGTGGTTGACCAGATCAGCGCCCACGGTGGAGTGCAAGCCCATTTCGAAGGCGATCTTCAGCTTTGTACCTACGCCATCCACGCTCGAGACCAGCACGGGATCGTGATACTTGGCTTTGTCCACGGCGAAAAGGCCGCCAAACCCGCCGATCTCACTGAGCACGCCGCGCGTAAAAGTTTTGTGCGCCAGATACTTGATGCGCTGCTTGGTGCGGTTGGCGCGGCTAATATCCACACCAGCATCGGCGTATGTAATGGGGCCGGGTGCGGACGTGGGAGTCTTAGCCACAGATTCTTCTTTCGCGTGCGTCGTCTAAAGTCTTAAGTGTGGGGAAACGCCAGGCACCTTGCGAAGCGGCAGCACCCTCTAAGGCCGATCATTGTAGCATGTTCGTTGAAGGGTACACCGTCTGCCCGTCGCACGGGCTAATGCCAGAAACCGTGAGACTACACTTCAACCGCTGCCGCGAGCGCGCACGCTCGTTCGCGACGGCAGATGCGACTAGTGAGAGATAAAGTCCGAAAAGAAGTAGGCCAAAACTCCGAATAGTGCGAGACCAACGATGCCATAGGCGGTGAGCACCCAGGCACCACGGCCTTCATGATGTTTCACCGCAGTGCTGGACGGCTGGGAGACTGAAGAAGAAGAGACGACGGGGGCCCTATCTTCCATGCCAAAACCTCCGAACGGAAAGATCATGGCGCAAGAAATCATGCGTCACGCCTGCCCGCGTCACAGCGGGCAAGTCCATCTGAAGCGGCATTCTACTACTGTTTTTCGGCAAGATCAGCAGGAAAATGCGTTCGATAATGTGGTGGGATACAATGAGTTTTCTTTACATGGGGCCAACCGGTCATCCAGCCGTGCTTCCCAAGATTGGTGGCAATATGCGCCGGGCAAGCCTCCGAGATACAAACCGGGCCACTACGATCCATAAGAAAACTATGCGCAATTCTTTCCTCGCCTTTCTGGTTGGTTGGATCGTGGCCCTGCCCCTGTCTTCCAGTTGCCAGCAGGCTAGCCAAAAACCAGAAGGTTCCACGAATTCTGTAGCGAACACAAAGGAGTCCGCCCAGCGGGCGGAGGCCTCGGTTACAAAGTCTCCGGACAGCAGTGGGACCAAGCCTGAAGAAAAACCCCCCGATTACTCCCAGGAATCGTTTGTCATGGAGCAGTTGCGATCTCACTATGTCTTCAATACTGACGGCACGGGAAAGAAGGAAATCACTGCCCGCATCCGAGTGCAAAGCGAAGCTGGAGTCCAGCAGTGGGGTGAGTTGCAAATGGGCTACAACTCAGCCAACGAACGGCTGGAGATTGTTTACGTCCGCGTCCGTAAGCAGGATGGCAGCGTCGTCAAAGCAGGTGACGACGCAGTGCAGGATCTCAGCGCTCCCGTCGAACGCGACGCGCCGGTCTATACCGACTATCGGCAGAAGCACATTACGGTGCCTGGCTTGCGTCCCGGCGAAGTGCTGGAATATGACATGGTCACCGTCATCCACACGCCCCTTGCCGCTGGCCAGTTTTGGACGGACTACAACTTCGAGCAGAACAACATCATCCTCGACGAGCAACTGGAGGTTGACGTGCCAGCCGACCGTCCGCTGAAAATGAAAAACAAAGCTGGAATGGATCCCAAGATTGCGGAGGCGAATGGCCGGCGCATCTATACCTGGTCCAGCTCACATCTCGAACGCGAGGACGACCAGAAAGCGACTGGCAAGGACAAGAAGAAAAAGAAAAAGAAGTCGGACGATGACCGCCCCGATGTGCAACTGACCACCTTCAAGTCCTGGGAAGAGGTTGGACGTTGGTATGCGAGCTTGGAAAAAGATCGCCGCATGCCCTCGCCGGAAGTGCGCGCCAAGGCCGAGGACTTGACCAAAGGACTGAACGGTGACCTGGACAAGATCCAAGGCCTTTATGATTTCGTAGCGAAGAATTTCCGCTATGTAAGCCTGTCTTTGGGCGTAGGCCGGTACCAGCCGCATTCGGCCGCGGACGTGCTTCATAACCAGTACGGCGACTGCAAGGATAAACACACGCTGCTCGAATCGCTGCTCGAAGCGGAAGGGCTGCACGCATCATCGGTGCTAATCAACTCCAGTCGCAAGCTCGATCCCGACATGCCCTCGCCCTCGCAATTCGATCACGTCATCACGCTGCTGCCGCTCGGCAAGGAAGAAGTTTGGATGGACACCACCAGCGAGGTGGCGCCTTTTCGCCTGCTGGCTTTCTCTCTGCGCAAGAAGCAGGCGCTGGTAATTCCTGCCGAGGGGACGCCTCATCTGGAAGAAACGCCGGACGATACTCCGACACCTGACAGTGAGAGCGCCGAGATCGAGGGGAAGGTTAACGAACTCGGCAAGCTGGAAGCGAAAGTGAACTACGTGTTCCGCGGCGACGAAGAACTATTGTTGCGCTCGATTTTCCGCCGCGTACCCCAGGCGCAATGGCAGCGTGTAGCCGAAAACATCAACTCATCGCTGGGCGGAGGCGACATCACCAATTTGAAGATTAGCGATCCCGCCGCCACCCGCGAAGCCTTCACCATGTCCTATAACGTTTCCCGGGCAAACTTTCTTGACTGGTCCAAAAAGAAATCTGAGATCGCCTTGCCGCTCTCGCAGTTCAACCTGCCTGAACTCGATAGTGACGACGATGGGCCGGATGCAGAGCCGCTCAAACTCGGGCCCAAGGCGGAATATTTTTACGGCGTTAAGATCGAGCTTCCGGCGAAGTACACAGCGCGTGCGCCGCTGCCCTTCTCTCTCCAGCGAGACTATGCCGAGTACGAGGCTAGCTACAAAATTGAGGGCACCACCTTCATCGCGGGGCGCAAGCTCACCCTGCGGCAGGAAGAGCTTCCCGCCGCCCGTGCTTCGGATTATCAGGCGTTTCGGCGAGCGGTGAGCGCTGATCTTGGCCAGCACCTTGCGGTGGAGAGCACGGTGGCCGGTGCGCCCACAGTTCCTCCGGACACAAAGGCCGACGACTTGGTCGAGAGTGGCCGGGCGGCGATGAACAATGGCAATCTCGCACTCGCCATCGAACTCCTCAATCGCGCGACCGAAGTAGATGCAAAGAACAAATACGCCTGGTACGCGCTAGCCGTGGCGTATATGGGAGTCCGCCAGAACGACGCGGCCATTCGAGCGCTGCAGAAGCAAATTGAGATCAATCCCTACGATGAGTACGCCTACAATGCCCTGGGGCAGGCTTACTGGCAGCAGCGCAAGTACGACGATGCCGCCATCGCGTTCCACAAGCAAATTGAAATCAATCCCTTGGATAAATACGCGCACGCAGGCTTGGGGACGATGTATTCCGAGTGGCACAAGTACGATCGGGCCGCTCCTGAGCTCGAAAAGGCTGCTTCGCTGACTCCGGATAATGCCGCGCTGCAGGTGAGCCTGGGAGATGCCTACCTGAATCTTGGACAGGACGAGAAAGCATTAGCGACGTTCGACCACGCGATAGAAATCTCCGCCACGCCACTGGTGTGGAACAACATTGCTTACCAGCTCTCGCTGAAGAAGGCGCATCTGGACCGCGCACAGCAGTACTCCGAGTCCTCAGTCTCGGCCACGGCTGCGGCCTTGCGCAATCTGTCTCTCGACCGAGTTACGCAGCAGGACTTGCCTCTCGTGCCTTCGTTGATTGCGTATTGGGACACGCTGGGTTGGGTCCATTTTGCAGAGGGCAATCTCGACCAAGCTGAGAAATATGTTTCTGCTGCCTGGGGATTGGGCCAGCACGGAGAGGTGGGCGATCATCTGGGGCAAATTTACGAGAAACGCGGAGACAAAGGGAAGGCCGAGCGCACCTATGCGCTCTCCATGAGTGGGCTGCGGCCCATCTCGGAAACGCGAGGGCGGTTGGCTGCCTTGCTGGGTGGCGATGCCAAAGTGGATGCCGCCGTGACGAAATACAAGGACGAACTGCAAAAGGTTCGCACCATTGATCTTGGAAAAGTCGCCAAGGAAACAGGCAACGCAGAATTCTTCGTGCTACTCAGCCGGGGAACCGGTTCCACCGCCACCGTCGAAAGCGTGAAGTGGGTAAGCGGAGACGAGAAGCTGAAAAGCTTTAGCCAGGCCCTCCGCACCGCTGACTACCAGCTGACATTTCCCGATGACACTCCGGTCAAGATCCTGCGACGCGGAATCCTCTCCTGCTCGACAGCAACTGGCAACTGCATGTTCGTGCTCATGCTGCCGGATGATGTACGAACGGTGGACTGAGACCCTCCAAGTGAAAGGGGATCGGTGTAATCATCTCTCTACGGTCGGCTTATGCCGCTCCGTCGTCTGCTCATAGGCGTGCGCCAGTGACAGCACTAAATCTTCCCGCCAATGCGGCCCCGCGATCTGTAGACCGATCGGCAATCCATCGTGTGTAAACCCACACGGAACCGAAATGGTGGGCAATCCCCACACATTGAACGGTCGCGTGTTGCGCAGCAGTTTGAGTTCTGCCGGACGCAACGCATCCGGATTGGCTCTGAGTTCGGCAATGCTAGGCGCTGGCATGGGCATGGTGGGAGTGACTATCAAATCCACGGTTGCGAAGATCTCATGAATGCCCCGGCGGGCTTCTTGCAACTCGCGGCGGCGCGCGATGTAGTCGACAGCTGAAACCTTGGCCCCAGAGAGGATGCGGCGCAGAGTTTCCGGCTGATATAGTTCCGGTGTCTTGGTGGCAGTTTCCGCGTGGTAGGCATAGGATTCGGCTTTTTGCAGCGTCCGGTCCGCCTCCACCGGCAGTTGCATTTCATTCACTTCTGTGACCAGGGTTTTGATTACCAGCAGTGCTTGCTCCACGGCGGCGGCGACTTCGGCGTCAAGATTGTCATAGAAATGAGAACGTGGCACGCCCACGCGCAAGCGGTTCGGGCTTTCGGCGGCCGCAGACACGTAGTCGGATACCGGAACATCCGAGGTGGTAACGTCGGCGGGATCGTATCCTGCGATGGCCTGCAGCACAGCAGCTGCATCGCCCACGGTCGCAGCCAGCGGTCCAACATGGTCCAGCGACCGCGACAGCGGAATTATTCCACGGCTCGAAACCCGGCCATACGTGGGCTTAAAGCCAACGCAGCCGCAGAGAGCGGCAGGCTCGCGAATGGAGCCAGCCGTATCGGTCCCAATCGCCGCGGAGCACAGCCCGGCGGCGACGGCAGCCGCCGATCCGCCCGATGATCCTCCAGCGATGTGCCCCGTCGCCCAGGGATTGTGAACGTCGCCGAAGAAACTTACTAGCGAGCTGCCGCCGTAGGCGAACTCGTGCAGGTTGTTCTTGCCAAGAATCACCGCACCCGCTTGTTTGAGCCGCCGGACGACTTCCGCGTCTTCCACCGCTACGTGATCTTTGTACAAGGCGCTGGCGGCGGTAGTCCGAGTTCCCGCGGTGTCGATCAGATCTTTGAGCGCGATGGGAATGCCGTGCAGCGGTCCTCGCCACTCACCGCGCGCGATTTCAGCTTCTGCAGCCCGCGCCTCCGCGAAGGCGGATTCCCCTGTGACGGTAATAAAAGCATTCAGTGCGGGATTGAGTTTTTCAATGCGATCTAAGCAATCCCGAGTCAGTTCGACCGGAGAAATTTGCTTCCGCCGCAGACGCGGGCCAAGCTCGGCGATGGTTTGTAAGTTCGGCATGGGCACGGCGGCATTCATTGTAGTGGACAAGTGGAAGTGTTCCGCTCCGCAGAAAAATGCAACCACCAGCCAAGGCCTATAATCAAAAGCGCGGTTCGCACGAGGGAGGTCCAAACAATGGCGGAAATGACGATCGCCCCAGTCGCAACCCACGGTTTCTTGGTCGACGGCCGTTGGGTGGAAGACGGCGACATGGTCGAAGTCCGCAGTCCCTTCGATGGCAGCGTCATGGGGCGAGTCGTGCAAGGACGTCGAGAGCATGCCGAGGCTGCCATCGCGGCTGCGGTCAAGGCCTTTGGCACTACCCGCCGCCTGCCTGCGTTCGAACGGCAGCGAGTCTTGCGCCGCGTGGCTCGATCGATTGCCGAGCGCAAAGACGAATTTTCGCGCACTCTGGCGCAAGAAGCTGGCAAGCCAATCAAAGCGGCGCGCACGGAAGTGGATCGCGCGGTTTTCACCTTTAATGTCGCTGCGGAAGAGAGCACCCGAATTTACGGCGAATACATCCCGCTCGACTGGCAGGAATACACAGCCGGCCGCTGGGGCATGGTGCGGCGTTTTCCTCTGGGGCCGATTGCAGGCATCACCCCTTTTAATTTTCCTCTCAACCTGGTCGCACACAAAGTGGCTCCCGCGATTGCCGCCGGGTGCCCCATGGTTTTAAAGCCCGCGCCGCAGACCCCGCTGTGCTCGCTGCTTCTAGCCGAATGCGTGCAACATGCGGGGTGGCCGGACGGCGGTCTGAACGTTTTGCCGCTCGCCAACGAAGACGCCAGTCTTCTGGTCACCGACGATCGCATCAAGCTCATCAGTTTCACGGGGAGTGTGCCGGTTGGTTGGGAGATCAAGCGCCGCGCCGGAAAAAAGAAAGTGGTGCTTGAGCTGGGAGGCAACGCGGGCGTAGTCGTGCACGCCGACGCTGACTTGGCCTACGCGGCCGAGCGCTGCGTCGCTGGAGGCTTCGGCTACGCTGGCCAGACCTGCATTTCCGTACAGCGCATTGTGGTGGAGCACTCTGTCTACGGCAAGTTTGCCGATCTTCTCGTGGGTGGGGTCAAGAGCCTGAAGACCGGCGATCCCCTCGAGGAATCCACCGACATCGGTCCGCTCATCCGGGAAAGCGATGCCATCCGTGCGGTCGCTTGGATCGAAGAGGCTGTCCGTGCTGGAGCTCGCTTGCTCTGCGGAGGTACCCGCCATGGCTCGATCCTGGAGCCGACCGTGCTGACTGGCACCCGGCCTGAAATGAAAGTCAATTGTCAGGAGATTTTTGCCCCGGTGGTGACTGTCGAACCCTACAAGAATTTCGACGACGCGCTGCGCCAGATCAATAATTCTTCCTTCGGTTTGCAAGCCGGTATCTTCACGCGCGATGTGAAGCTGCTCTTTCAAGCCTACGACGAGCTGGAAGTCGGCGGCCTGGTCGCCGGAGACGTTCCTTCATTCCGCATTGATCACATGCCCTACGGCGGGGTCAAAGACTCCGGCCTGGGACGCGAGGGACTGCGCTACGCGATCGAGGAAATGACTGAGCCCAAACTCTTGGTGATGAACTTGCGTTGAGCGCTTGGACTGTCGTGGCACTAGGAAACGCGCTTCTTCTTGTAAGACCTTCTGCCGCATGGCGAGGAAAGCGAATTTGAGTGCGCAGAAACCAGTGCGTCACTGTCCAGTACGAGAAAATGTTTCTGCTCGTCGCCTAGGTGCGCGACAAAACTTAACGGAGTATTTATAATCACCTGTTTTTATGTTAGCGGTGGTCGAAACCCGATGATGGTCTCGCTGTTTACGCTTCACTGAACTCGGTGAGGGAAGTAGCACTGACTCGCTGGCTCATCCGAAACTTCATAAGCATGTCGCAGATTTTTCATCGCAGCACCAATACCTTGTCCCGGGCCACAATTTTTGGCGCGGTATTTGTGGTTGCTGCGCTGTTGTGGGTTGCGATGGAGGTCCAGCGCTCTTCTTACGTTACTTATGCCGGGGTGCGGAGGCCGCAGCCTGTCCCCTTCAGCCATCAACACCATGTGACCGGTCTAGGCATTGACTGCCGCTATTGCCACACTTCCGTGGAGATTTCCAGCGTCGCTGGCATTCCCCCGACCAAGACCTGCATGAATTGCCACTCGCAGATCTGGACCAATGCGCAACTGCTGGAGCCGGTGCGGGCCAGTTATCGCAGCGGCGAGTCGCTACACTGGACGCGGGTGAACCAGCTTCCGGACTTTGTGTATTTCAATCACAGCATCCACATCAACAAGGGTGTCGGCTGCAACACCTGTCACGGACCCGTGGACCAGATGCCGTTGATGTATCAGCAGGCTTCGTTGGAGATGGAGTGGTGTGTCGAATGCCATCGCGCACCCGAAAATAATTTGCGGCCGCGATCGCAGGTTTTCAACATGCGCTACCAGCAGCCGACAAGTGCGAACCCGGTCGTGGTAGAGGGCAAGAGTTACACCGATCAGGCCACTCTGGGCAAGGACTTGGTCGAGAAATATAAAGTACGCAGCGTACTGGATATCACGAGTTGCAACACGTGTCACCGATGAAGATGGACGAGCAGAACAAAGTCGGGTTGCGGGAGAAGAAGCGCGAGGACGTTTGCCCCAGCAAGAAGGGCAAATTAGATCTGGAATCAGTTCGCGCGCAAATCGAGCAAGCCGCCGCTGAAAAGACCGGCCCGGAATATTGGCGCAGCCTGGAAGAACTTGCGGGCAGCGCCGATTTCCAGGAAGCCTTGCACCGCGAATTTCCTAAAGGCGCCTCCGAGTGGGTGGATTCAGTCTCGCGCCGCGGCTTTCTCAAGGTCATGGGCGCATCGCTGGGCCTGGCTGGTATGACCGGCTGCGTGCGTCTGCCGCTTGAGCCGATTGTTCCCTACGTACGCCAACCGGAGGAGGTGATCCCGGGCCGTCCGATGTTTTATGCCACCGCCGTAACCCTCGGCGGCTATGCGAGCCCGGTACTGGTGGAAAGCCACCTGGGACGCCCCACGAAAATTGAAGGCAACGATCGACATCCGGCATCGCTCGGCGGCACCGACATTTTCGCGCAGGCATCGATTCTCACCATGTACGACCCGGACCGCTCGCAGAGCGTCATGTCGATGGGCGACCAACGCTCCTGGCAGTCGTTTCTGACCGTAATTCGCGGACCTCTGAATGCGCAAAAAGCGCTACAGGGCGTAGGCATTCGTATTCTGACGCCGTCAATTTCTTCGCCCACGCTCGCCGATCAGTTGCGCAACTTGCGGAAGATTTATCCGCAGGCCAAGTGGCATGTGTATGAGCCGGTGAATCGCGACAACCGGCTCGAAGGAGCCAAGCTGCCCTTCGGCCAGCCGGTCGAAACCCGCTACAACCTCGAAGCCGCGGACGTGATCGTCTCGCTGGACGCCGACTTTCTCTACGCCGGATTCCCCGGCAACGTCCGCTACATTCGCGATTTCGCAAAACGCCGCGATCCCGATGGCAACATGAACCGGCTGTACGTCATCGAGAGCACGCCGAGTTCGACGGGGGCGAAGGCGGATCACCGGCTGCCGCTAAGGGCAGTTGATATTGAGTGGTTCGCGCGCGCTCTTGCCGGAGCGCTTGGGCTTGACGCCGGTGTACCCGATTTGACGGGAGAAGTGGCCAAACATGCGGATTTCCTGGCTGCCGTGGCTCGAGACCTACAAGCGCACGGCGGAGCTAGCGTGGTGCTTGCTGGTGACCACCAACCTCCGGTTGTGCACGCGCTGGCTCATGCGATCAATGCCAAACTCGGCAATGTCGGTAAGACGCTGTTTTACGGCGACCCCGTAGATGCCAATCCGGTCAATCAAACTGAGTCGATGAAAGACCTGGTCGCCGACATGCGCGGCGGTAAGGTGGATTTGCTGGTGATTCTGGGCGGGAACCCAGCCTACGACGCCCCCGCCGATCTCGACTTCGCCGACCTGCTTAAGAGCAATAAGGTTTCGCTGCGCGTGCATCTGGGCCTCTACCAGAATGAAACCGCCGATTTGTCTCACTGGCACATCAATCAGACGCATGAACTCGAGGCCTGGGGCGATGCCCGCGCATACGACGGAACGGTCAGCATCATTCAGCCCTTGATCGCCCCCCTTTACAACGGCAAAAGCGCGCACGAATTCGTCGCGCTGCTCTCCGGGCAGGCTGATGCGACTGGCTACGATTTGGTGCGCGGCTACTGGCAGAAACAACAATCTGGTGGCGACTTCGAAGCATTCTGGCGCAAGTCGCTGCACGATGGCTGGATCGAAGGCACCGCATTTACTAGCAAACCAGTCGGCACGAAAGCCAACAATCTTCCGCTGCCGACCCAGCTCAATGAGAACGCCCTCGAGCTCAACATCCGCCGTGATCCCACCATTTACGACGGCCAATTCTCCAACAACGGTTGGCTGCAGGAACTGCCCAAGCCGATGACTAAGCTCACATGGGACAACGCGGTTCTCCTCGGTCCCAAGATGGCGACCCGGCTCGAGATCAAGACAGAAGACGTCGTCGAACTGGAACTGAACGGCCGGAAAGTCACCGGCCCAGTTTGGATTCAGGCCGGCCATCCCGACAACTCGGTCACCGTTTTCGTCGGCTATGGACGCCGCCGTGCTGGCCGCGTCGGAACCGCGCAAGGTTTCGACGCCTATTCGTTGCGCACCACCGCCGCGCCATGGTTCGCCACCGGTTTGCAAATGCGCAAGACCGGCGAAACCTATAAACTCGCTTCGACCCAGGGCTACCAGACGATGGACACGCCCAACGGCGACACGCGTGCCCTGGTCCGCGAAACCACCCTCGAGGAATACCGCAAAGAGCCAAGCTTCGCGAAAGAAGAAGAGCCGGCGCCGGGCCTGACTCTCTACAAGCCCTATCCATACAAAGAAGAAGACTATGCCTGGGGCATGACCATTGATCTGAACTCCTGCGTGGGCTGCAACAACTGCATGCTGGCCTGCCAATCGGAGAACAACATCGCTGTGGTCGGTAAAGAGCAAACCGTGATCGGCCGCCACATGCACTGGCTTCGTGTTGACGCCTACTACCAGGGCGACCGCGACAATCCCAAGGCGTTCTTCCAGCCAGTGCCGTGCATGCAGTGCGAAAACGCGCCCTGCGAAGTCGTGTGTCCGGTGGGCGCGACCAATCACTCCAGCGAAGGCCTGAACGATATGGTTTACAACCGCTGCGTGGGCACTCGCTACTGCTCGAATAATTGCCCGTACAAAGTGCGTCGGTTCAACTTTTTCCTCTTCCAGGATTGGGAGACGCCGCAGTACAAGATGATGCGCAATCCTGACGTCAGCGTGCGCAGCCGCGGCGTCATGGAAAAGTGCACCTACTGCGTGCAGCGCATCAATGAGCGCCGCATCGACGCCGAGCGCGAAGAGCGCAAGATCAACGACAGCAAGCACGAAGACGAACTGCAGACCGCCTGCCAGCAGTCATGCCCGGCGGGCGCCATTATTTTCGGCAACATCAATGATGCCAACAGTAAGGTTTCGAAATTGAAAGCAGAGGCGCGAAATTACAGTTTGCTGAGCGAACTCAATACCCGTCCGCGAACAACGTACCTCGCGGAAGTCAGTAACCCAAATCCGGAGCTGAAGTCGTGAGCAGCAGAATTTGAAAGGGCACGGCTTTGGCCGTGTCGTTACAGACGATTAGAGAGCGGGGCTTTCCCTGAGGACACTATCGACAACAGCATGGACGAGCAATACAAAGTGACGGTGGACGCGCAAAGGGCCCCGGTCATTGAGCCGGGCTACACCTTCGGCAGTGTGACGGAAAAGATCAGCGCGATCGTGCTGACCCGTCCCGCCTCGAACGGCTGGTTCCTGGGCTTCGGCGTCGCCTTCATGCTGACGATGATGATGCTCTATGCCGTCGGCTACCTGGTGCTGAAAGGCATCGGCATCTGGGGTGTGACCATTCCCATCGGCTGGGGGTTCGCCATCGTCAACTTCGTATGGTGGATCGGCATCGGCCACGCCGGCACGCTCATCTCCGCAATCCTGTTGTTACTTCGGCAATCGTGGCGCAATTCCATCAACCGCTTCGCCGAGGCCATGACGTTGTTTGCCGTGGCCTGCGCCGGAATCTTCCCCGCCATCCACGTCGGACGCCCGTGGCTGGCTTACTGGCTGTTTCCTTATCCGAGCACCATGGGCGTGTGGCCGCAGTTTCGCAGCCCGCTCATGTGGGACGTGTTCGCGGTCTCAACCTACGGAACAATTTCGCTTCTTTTCTGGTTCATTGGTCTGATCCCTGACCTTGCGACCTTACGCGACCGCTCTGAAAATCGCGTAGCCAAAATCATTTACGGCATGCTCTCCATGGGTTGGCGCGGTTCGGCACGTCACTGGCATCGCTATGAAACAGCTTATTTATTGCTGGCCGGACTGGCGACGCCACTCGTACTATCCGTCCACACCGTGGTGAGTTTCGACTTCGCCGTCGGTATCGTACCCGGCTGGCATACCACCATCTTCCCTCCCTACTTCGTGGCCGGTGCCATCTACTCTGGATTTGCCATGGTACTGATGCTGGCTATTCCCATCCGCAAGATTTACGGCCTCGAAGATTTCATCACGGAACGCCATCTGCAGAACTCCGCGAAAGTGATGCTGGCCACCGGATTGATCGTGGCCTATGGATACGGCATCGAGGCCTTCATGGGCTGGTACAGCGGTGACCGCTATGACGCTTTCACATTGTGGAACCGCCTGCACGGACCCTACGCCCCCGCATATTGGGCCCTGCTGATCTGCAACATTTTTATCCCCCAGGTTCTGTGGATTCGCAAATTGCGCACCCGTCCGATCGCGTTATTCATGGTTTCCGGCGTGATCCTCGTAGGCATGTGGCTCGAGCGCTTCATCATCGTCGTGGTCAGCTTGCATCGCGACTTCCTGACATCTTCGTGGGGCATGTACTACCCCACGCGCTGGGACTGGATGACCTACATCGGGACCATCGGCATGTTCCTCGCCGCCATGTTCCTGTTCCTGCGCATCCTGCCCGCAATCTCGATCTTTGAAATGCGCACCCTCTTGCCGGAGGCGGAGATGAAAGCGGAATGAAGCGCGATCCCATCTACGGCATGATGGCTGAGTTCGATACGCCTGTGGCTTTGGTTGAAGCCGCGAAGCGTACCTACCAGGCAGGCTATACGAAGATTGACACTTATACCCCGTTTCCCATCGAGGGCCTTGCCGAAGAGATTGGCTTTCACCGTAACGAGGTTCCGCTGGTCGTGCTGATCGGCGGCATTGTGGGAGGACTGACCGGCTATCTGATGCAGTATTGGATGTCGGCCGTCGATTACCCGCTCAACATTGGCGGCAAACCATATCATTCGTGGCCGGCGTTTATCGTCATCACCTTTGAGATGACGATTCTGTTTGCCGGCATCTCTGCCGTATTCGGCATGCTGGCGCTCAACGGTCTGCCTATGCCTTATCACCCGGTCTTCAACGTGCCGCGCTTTACGCGCGCTTCCAGAGACCGGTTTTTCCTGGTCGTGTTTTCCTCCGATGTCCAGTACGACCCGGCGGCCACGCGCCAGTTTCTTGAGAGCCTCGATCCCAGCTCGGTCTCGGAGGTGCCAAGCTAAGATGCAGGGCTTCCGCAAATTCTTGGGTGCGTCGGTGCTCTTGGTTGTCGGCGTGTTAGCGGCCTGCCGAATCGACATGCACGTGCAGCCGCGGATCAATCCCCTGGCGAAGAGTGATTTCTTTACCGACCAGCGCTCCGCGCGTCCGCCAGTCGAAGGCACAGTGGCGCGTGGACAATTGCATGAAGACCGTTATTTCTATAGCGGCAGGATCGGCAACAACCCCGGCGACGCCATGCCTTTTCCCGTTAGGAAAGACGTTCTCGAACGCGGGCGTGAGCGCTATAACATTTATTGCGCGCCATGCCATTCCCGCCTGGGAGATGGCAATGGCTTCATCCCTTCGCGTGGATTCACGCGCAAGCCGCCATCTTTTCATGAGCAACGATTGCAGAAGGCTCCGCTTGGGTACTTCTTCGATGTCATGACCAACGGCTTCGGCATCATGCCCGACTACGCGTCGCAGATTCCGCCGCGCGATCGCTGGGACATCGTGGCCTACATCCGAGCTTTGCAGCTCAGTCAGAACGCCACCCAGGCAGATGTTCCTTCTGGCCAGAACGTGCCATCGGAGTCGCCGAAGTTCCAGGGCGTGCCGGGGACGGGCACCAGTCTGCCGGTCATTCGACCGCAAGCAAAACCAAACTCCGAGGAAGAGAAATGATGACACCGGCGACCGCGAACCATCTCGATCTGAGGCCGCCGCCGGTGGTGAAGACCATTGCGTGGCGGTCGCTTATCGTCGGCGTCGTCTTCGGAGTTGTCGCCATCATCGGCGCCTTTATGCGGCCCGAAGAATTCTATCGAGCGTACCTGCTCGGTTTCATGTGCTGGTTGGGTGTCGCCCTCGGTTCCATGGCGATTCTCATGATTCGCCACCTGACCGGTGGGGGCTGGGGCATGGTAATTCGCCGCACCCTGGGCGCCGCCATGCGCACGCTTCCGCTGCTCGCGCTGCTTTTCATCCCAATCATTCTCGGGATGCACAGGCTCTACATCTGGGCGCAGCCGTTGGACAACATTGCCGACAAGCATCTTCGCGAGCATTTGCAGAACATCACCAAGACCTATCTCACCACGAACGGATTCATCATCCGCGCTGTATTCTATTTCGCCATCTGGAACCTGCTGTCATTCCTGCTCACCAAATGGTCTAAGCAAACGGATCGCCCGGGCGCGCCCGACAACACGCAGCGCTTCAAGGCCGTCAGCGGGCCTGGGCTCATCCTCTACGGTTTCACCATCTCCTTCGCTGCCATCGATTGGGTGATGTCGCTCGATCCCAGCTGGGTCTCGACCATCTTCGGGCTGATTATTCTTATCGGCGAAGTGCTCTCCGCCATGTGCTTTGCGGTGGTGGTTGAGCGGATTCTGTTCAACTACAGGCCCATGTCGGAAATTCTGAAACCCGACTTCGTGCACGACCATGGCAAGTGGATGCTCGCCTTCACCATGGTCTGGGCCTATTTCAACTTCTCGCAGTGGCTGATCATCTGGGCTGGCAATCTGCCCGCGGAAATTACTTTTTATTTGAAGCGTCTGAGCGGCGGCTGGGGACTGATCGGTTTGACGCTGGTGCTCTTCCACTTTGCCATTCCATTCGGAATTTTGCTGTCGCGTCGGTTCAAGCGCGACATTCGCCGCCTGGCCTGGCTGGCGGCCTGGCTGATGTTGATGCGTTACCTGGATTTGTTCTGGATCATCGAACCGAATTTCTCGAACACTTTAAGGTTCACTGTAGCCGACGTCATTGTGCCCGTAGCGATCGGAGGAATCTGGCTTGCCTATTTCTTCCGTAATCTGGCTGCCCTCCCTTTGCTGCCGGCCTACGACCCGGACGCGCATGAAGTGCTGGAGCCCGTCCACTAGCTGACATCGATGAGCGACCCGATCAAACACGAGAGCACGCCATCGCACGGCAGCTATGAGCGTCAGGATATTAGCGCCCGGGGGATCTTCTATTTTTTCGCCGGACTTCTTGCTGCCACGCTGGTGATTAGTTTTCTGTTGCTCGGCCTTTATAAAATTCTTGACCAGCGCTTTGAGACCCATCAGCCCCCGGTGAATCCGTTGGCGGTAAATGTTCCCCAGGACACGCGCAAGGTGCCACCCCAATATCCCGAGACCGCCTTTCCCGATCCGCGTCTGGAAACCGACGAGCGCACCCAACTCAACAGCATTCGCATCGCCGAGGAACAGAAGCTGAACAGCTACGGCTGGGTCGACGAGAAAGCTGGAACCGTGCACATCCCGATCGAGCGCGCCATGGAGCTTTTAGCCCAACGTGGGCTTCCGCTGCGTCCGCCAAGCGGTGCGCAACCGCAGAACGAAGCACAGAGAAACCAAGCCGCAACGAAAGAGAAAAAAGGGAAAAAGCAGTGAGCAAGTGGTTTCACAATTCGATAGACACGCGGGTCGGTGGCCTGGTCCTCATGCTTTCGCTAGCTGCGCCCGCTTGGGGACAGGGCATGACCAAGGGAATCATGTCTCCTCCCCCCCATGTGCGCCCGCCGCGTCTGGAGAACGTCGGCATCGAGCAGCATCCCGACGCTCAGCTCCCCCCAGACCTCGCCTTCCGCGATGAAACCGGCAAGCCCGTCAGACTGGGAGACTACTTCGGCCACAAGCCTCTGATCCTTGACCTCGCGTACTACAACTGCACCATGCTTTGTGGCGAGGTTCTCTCCGGACTGACCAGCGCCCTGAAGATGGTCAAGTTCGATCTAGGCAAGGAATTCGAAGTGATTACCGTGAGCTTCGATCCCCGCGAAACGCCTGAGATGGCTGGGGCCAAGAAAAAGGATTACGTCCACCGCTACGGCCGTCCGGACGCAACCGCAGGCTGGCACTTCTTAACCGGACATGCCGAAGCCATCAACGCGCTGACCAAAGCCGTCGGCTTCCAGTATCAATACGATCCCAAGATCAATCAATTCGCGCACGCCACCGCGATCATGGTGCTCACCCCGCAAGGCCGCGTCTCGCGTTATTTCTACGGCGTTGATTTTCCGCCCAAAGATCTGCGCTTGGGACTGGTGGAAGCTTCCCAGGGCAAGATCGGCAACGCCGTTGATCAAGTGCTGCTGTATTGCTATCACTACGATCCGGCCACCGGAAAATACGGAGCCATCGTGACCAATATTTTGCGGCTGGCGGCCGCAGCGACCATTTTGATTCTGGGTATCTTCTTGTTCATCATGTTCCGGCTGGAACGTTCAGTCGCGAGGAGAACGACGTCTCGGTCAGCAACAAAGCAGGCAGGGTATGTTCGATAATTTTCCATTGTGGCCGCAGCGCGCCTCCACCATGGCGGGCAATGTGGACGCGCTCTACATCTTCCTGCTCATCGTCAGCGGGTTGATCACGCTTTTGATTTTTGTCTGCGTCGTCTTCTTCGCGGCTAAGTTTCGCCATCGTCCCGGAGTACAAGCAGAGCCGATCGAAGGTTCCATGCCCCTGGAATTGACGTGGTCGATTATCCCCATGGGCGTGTTCCTGGTGATTTTTTTCTGGGGCGCGGTGGTCTATTTCCAGGAGCGCACTCCACCGCGCGACGCCACGGAAGTTTACGTCGTGGCCAAGCAGTGGATGTGGAAGCTGGAGCACGCCGAAGGCCAGCGCGAGATCAATGAATTGCACGTTCCGGTAGGCCGCGACGTGAAGATGATCATGACGTCGCAAGACGCGATCCATAGTTTTTATGTGCCCGCCTTCCGCATCAAGCAGGACGTCCTGCCCGGCCGTTACACCGTGGCATGGTTTCGAGCCACCAAGCCAGGCACCTATCATTTGTTCTGCGCTGAATATTGCGGCACACAGCATTCGGGCATGATCGGCTCAGTCGTCGTGATGGAACCCGCACAATACGAGGTTTGGATGAGCGGCGGATCAACCGGTCCGCTCTCTGCCAGCGGAGAGAAAGTCTTCGCCGAATTAGGTTGCGCCACGTGCCATCGCCCCGATGCCCAGGGGCGTGGCCCCAATCTGCAAGGCTTGTTTGGCAAGACCGTGCAACTCGAAGATGGCCGCACAGTGACCGCCGATGAGAATTACATCCGCGAATCGATCCTCGATCCGGGGGCCAAAGTCGTGAAGGGATTCAAACCAGTCATGCCCACATTTCAGGGGATCGTCAGCGAAGAACAGTTGAATGCCTTGGTCGCCTACGTTAAGTCACTGTCGTCGGCCCGGCCGGGAAATGCCATGGCTGCTGGCTCACCCTCGCCGCCAGCGAAAGCTTCAGCCCAGGGAAGACAGGTGCAATGAGTATGGCTACCGCGAGTATGCAGAGGGTTGAGCGCGAAAATTATCTGAATAAGCACTACGGCGTCGGTTCGTGGCTGTTCACCACCGACCACAAGCGTATCGCACTGCTCTACCTGCTCTCGATCACCTTCTTCTTCTTCATCGGAGGTTTCTTCGCGCTGCTCATCCGTCTGGAATTGCTGACTCCAGCGGGCGACCTGGTGCAAGCCGATACCTACAACAAGCTCTTCACCATGCACGGCATGGTGATGGTTTTCTTTTTCCTGGTCCCGTCCATTCCCGCCGTGCTCGGGAACTTCCTCGTGCCCTTGATGATCGGGGCGAAAGACCTGGCCTTCCCGAAAATCAACCTCCTGAGCTGGTATCTCTACATCCTGGGCGGCGTGATGATGTTGCACTGCATGCTGACCGGTGGAGTGGATACCGGCTGGACGTTTTACGTGCCTTTCAGCACAGCCTTTAGCAATACCAAGGTTGTCGAGGCGGGGCTGGCGATCTTCGTCGTAGGCTTCTCGTCGATCCTGACTGGACTGAATTTCGTGGTCACGATTCACCGCATGCGCGCCCCGGGCATGACCTGGTCGCGCCTGCCTCTGTTCATCTGGGCGCACTATGCCACCAGCATCATTCAACTTCTAGGAACACCTGTTATCGCTATCACCTTGGTGTTGGTTGCCGCAGAGCGCGCGTTGCATCTCGGCATCTTCGATCCCAAGCTGGGCGGCGATCCGTTGCTTTTCCAGCATTTGTTCTGGTTCTACTCGCACCCTGCGGTTTACATCATGATTTTGCCGTCAATGGGCATCATCAGCGAAATCATCGCCTGCTTCTCGCGCAAGCGCATCTTCGGCTACAGCTTCGTGGCCTTTTCTTCCATCGCCATCGCGGTCTTCGGCTTCCTGGTATGGGCGCACCACATGTTCGTCGCCGGAATCTCGGTTTACGCCGCCCTGGTTTTTTCGCTGCTCAGTTATCTGGTTGCTGTGCCTTCCGCCGTCAAGGTCTTCAACTGGACTGCCACGATGTACAAAGGTTCGATCCATTACGATGCGCCCATGCTCTACGCTTTCGGCTTCCTCGGACTTTTCACCATGGGCGGTCTCACCGGCCTCTTTCTCGCCGCCCTGGGCATTGACGTGCATGTCACCGACACTTATTTCGTGATCGCGCACTTTCATTACATTATGGTCGGAGGCGCTGTCATGGGTTATCTCGGAGGCATGCATTTTTGGTGGCCCAAGATTTCCGGCCGCCTCTATCCGGAAGGCTGGGCCAAACTCGCAGCGCTGACTGTATTTATCGGTTTCAACCTGACATTTTTTCCGCAATTTATCCTCGGCTATGTAGGAATGCCGCGGCGTTATTATCAGTACCCGCCGGAGTTTCAGGTGCTGAACGTACTCTCCACTGCGGGCGCCACGATTCTTGGTGTGGGCTATCTGCTGCCCATGGCCTATTTCCTTTGGTCGATGCGCTACGGCAAGCCCGCGCCCGATAATCCCTGGAACGCAGCCGGACTCGAGTGGAAAACCGCTTCGCCGCCGCCTACTTTCAATTTCGACCAAGAGCCGGTCGTGACTTGGGAAGCCTACAACTACGACGAGTTGAATAGGCTTCCCGTTAAAGAGGAGACTCCCATTGCCCGATAGCCAGCTCACGGCCGCTCACAATCCGGCGCTGTTGCATCATTTCGCCGAACCGCAGCAACAGCGCGATGCCGCCAGCCTCGGGATGTGGGTGTTCCTGGGCACCGAGATTATGTTTTTTGGCGGTTTGTTCTGTACTTACTTGGTGTACCGTCGCGGGTATTTCGGAGACTGGGGCGCGGCCAGCAAGACGCTCGATGTCACCCTTGGCGCAACCAACACTGCGGTTCTAATCTGCAGCAGCCTGACCGTAGTGCTCGCCGTCTGGGCAGCACAAACCTGCAGGCGCAAGCTGCTGCTTGGCAACTTGCTCGCGACCTTGGTGCTGGGCACGGCGTTCCTCGGAATCAAAGCGATCGAGTACAAGGAAAAGTTCGAGAAGCATCATGTGCCCGGCGCAAGCTTTGAATTCAACAACGTTACGATTCCCGGACATCCCGACCAGTACGTCAATCCCAGCCATGCGGAAATCTTCTTTGCTCTCTACTTCGTCATGACCGGCCTGCACGCGCTCCACATGATTGTCGGGATTGGCATCTTCATATGGCTGACCGTGATGGCCTGGAAAGGCCGATTTACTCCGGAGTACAACACTCCCGTCGAAATGGGGGGGCTGTATTGGCATTTCGTGGACATCATTTGGATCTACTTGTTCCCGTTGCTCTACCTAATTGACCGGCATCCCTGAGGCTCGCATGTCAGCACATCCATCATCGTCGCTCAAACGGTACTTCGGCATCTGGATCACGCTGCTCGCGTGCACCGGTCTCACGGTCTGGGCCGCCTCCCTCGACCTCGGCCGATTTAACGCCGCCGTAGCTTTGACGATTGCTACTTTCAAGGCCATTCTGGTTGCTCTCTTCTTCATGCACCTCAAAGGCGCCAGCGAAAAACTCACCAAGCTAGTGGTCGTTGCGAGCTTGTTCTTCCTCCTGATTCTCCTGGTTCTCTCCATGAGCGATTACGCCACTCGAACCTGGAGCTAGCAGCATTTCTAGTATTCTTGTCTGGCTTTGCTACGTAAGCTGGAGCCACAGCCATGCCACCGTTCGAGTCCGCGCCGCTGGTATCCATCCCCTCTGACCCTTACGCAGTGCGGGCGCAGTCCGGCCGGTCCGCGCAAATCGACGCCGTGGCTCTGGCGGAGGCTCTGCGCGATGAAAGCCGCGGCGAAGTGCGCTTTGATGACGGTAGCCGTGCTCTATACGCTACGGACGGCTCTAACTATCGCCAGGTCCCGATCGGCGTGGTCTTGCCGCGTGATGTTGAAGATGTTCTCGCGGTGGTTACGATTTGTCGTCGCTTCAGCGCGCCCCTCCTGTGCCGCGGCGGCGGCACGTCCCTAGCAGGCCAATGCTGCAACATGGCGGTCATTGTCGATTTCTCTAAGCACATGGCAGAAATCCTTGAGATTGATCCCGTCCGCCGCCTCGCGCGAGTCCAGCCCGGAGTGATCCTCGATGGTCTTCGCAACGCCGCTGAAAAACATCATCTGACATTCGCTCCTGACCCGGCCACGCATGACCACTGCACCCTCGGCGGCATGATCGGCAACAACTCGTGCGGCGTGCATTCGGTCATGGCGGGCAAGACCGACGACAACATCGAAGAGCTCGAAATCCTCACTTACGACGGTACACGAATGAAGGTTGGTGAGACCTCGAGCGACCAACTTGAGAACATCATCGGCGAAGGGGGTCGCCGTGGCCAAATCTACGGCCAACTAAAAGGCATCGCGGCGACCTATGGCGATCTCATCCGCAAGAATTTCCCCAAGATTCCGCGGCGAGTATCTGGCTACAACTTGAACCATCTGTTGCCCGAAAACGGTTTCCACGTGGCGCGTGCGCTGGTGGGATCAGAAGGAACGTGCGTCACCGTGCTCGAAGCCACATGCCGTCTGGTCGAGAGTCCGCCCGCGCGCGTGTTGCTGGTGGTGGCGTATCCAGACATTTATCAATGTGCCGACCACGTGCCTGAAATCATGGAGCACAAGCCAGTCGGGCTGGAAGGCATAGATGATCTGCTCGTGGACTACACACGTCGCAAGGCCATCAACTCCGAAGGTCTGTCCCTTCTGCCCGAGGGTTGTGGTTGGCTGTTAGTTGAGTTCGGCGCGCAGACAGCGCTGGAGGCTGGGTGGCAAGCCCGCACCTTGATGGAAACGCTCAGCCGCAACCAGAGTCCGCCCAATATGCATTTGTTAACTAACCCAACGCAAGCTCGGCGGGTGTGGGAAATTCGCGAATCTGCTTTGGGGGTTACCTCTCACGTCCCCGGCGAACCGCTGAACTGGGAGGGTTGGGAAGATGCCGCCGTAGCTCCAGAGAAGCTTGGCAGCTACTTGCGGGACTTGCGCAAGATGATGGCGGCTTACGGCTACAAGGGCTCGCTGTACGGGCACTTCGGCCATGCCTGCGTCCACACCCGTATCAACTTCGACCTTCAGTCGAAAGAAGGCATCGCAAAATTCCGCAAGTTCGTCGAAGAAGCGGCCGATCTGGTGGTCAGCTACGGCGGCTCGCTATCCGGTGAGCATGGTGACGGTCAGTCCCGAGCGGAATTGCTGCCGAAAATGTTCGGGCCGGAGCTCATGCAGGCCTTCCGCGAGTTCAAGTCGGCGTGGGACCCGGACTGGAAGATGAATCCCGGCAAATTGATCGAGCCTTACAGGATCGACGAAAACCTGCGGCTCGGCCCCAATTACGCTCCCTGGCAGCCTGAAACGCATTTTCACTTTCCTGGCGACGACGGCAATTTCGCCAATGCCGCTCTTCGCTGCGTTGGCGTGGGAAAGTGCCGCCGCGAAGATGGCGGAGTCATGTGTCCCAGCTACCGCGCCACTCGTGAAGAAGAACACTCCACGCGTGGCCGCGCGCACCTACTCTGGGAGATGACCCAGGGTGAAGTCATCCGCGACGGCTGGAGGAGTGAAGAGGTCAAACATTCTCTCGACCTCTGCCTTGCTTGCAAAGGATGTAAGAGCGACTGCCCCGTGGCGGTGGACGTGGCCACGTACAAGGCCGAGTTTCTCTCTCACTACTACGAAGGCCGTGTTCGTCCAAGGAGTGCCTACGCCTTCGGCAACATCGACGTCTGGGCGCGGCTTGCTTCGCATGTCCCCGGACTTGCGAATCTCACCACCCAGTTGCCGGTCCTGCGCGATATTGCCAAACTAGTAGCGGGTGTTGCTCGAGAGCGCAACATTCCGGCCTTCGCTCCGCAAAGTTTCCGAAGCTGGTTTCGAAGCCGCGGAGCGCGCAATCTAACCAGTCCACGAGTGGTTCTGTGGCCCGACACCTTTAATAACTATTTCCTTCCCTCTACCGCGAAGGCCGCGGTGAACGTGCTAGAGACCGCAGGTTTCTGCGTCCTTCTGCCGAAGACGAACTTGTGTTGCGGACGTCCGCTTTATGACTTCGGCATGCTCGACCGGGCCAAGAGATTGCTGCTCCAAATTCTCGATTCCCTCTCGCCTGCGATCGAAGCGGGAATTCCGGTCATTGGTCTCGAGCCCAGCTGCGTGGCCGTCTTCCGCGATGAACTGTGCAACCTATTCCCACACGACCATCGAGCCCAGGCATTGTCTCGCCAAACTCTTCTCCTGAGTGAATTCATTGAGACGCATGCCGCTAGCTTTACCTTTCCGCGCCTCGAACGCAAAGCTCTGCTGCACGGGCACTGTCACCACAAGGCGATCATAAAAATGACGGCGGAAGAATCCATCTTGCGCCGCATCGGCGTGGACTTCCAGTCACCCGCGCCGGGATGCTGCGGCATGGCCGGCTCGTTCGGTTTCGAGCATGATAAGTATGACTTGTCGATGGCTATCGCTGAGCTCGAGCTTCTCCCTGCAGTTCGTCGAGCACCCTCGGACTGGCTGATCATCGCTGACGGTTTCAGTTGCCGCGAACAGATTGCCCAGGGCTCCGACCGACACGCTCTCCATGTGGCTGAGGTGCTGCAGATGGCCACGACCGCCGGCGTGGCAAAGCAGCAGGGCAATGGATCGCCCTGGGGCGAGTATCCTGAGTCTCGAAGAATTCAACGGCATAATGGTGAGATTCGCCGCTCGATGAAACGGGCAGGTCTAGGGCTAGGAGCTCTGGCGGTGGGCGCCTTGCTATTCCAGTCGCTGTCATAAGCCGCTGATTATAAACAGGTTGTATGCCATCGTAAGCTCATAGCTAAGGTCCGCCTCTCGCCAGATGGCCACGTTTCTGGGAAAATAGACTTCTCGTCGCTTTGCCCTCAGGGGCTTCCCGCCGGTATTAAAGCGCCAGGAATGGGGTTTAGGACCATGGACCACGAACTTGCAGTCACGCTTCCAGGCGTGAGCCGAGGTGCTTCCGAAACGCTTTCAGCCCCCCACGTGGCGCAGGCTCCGAATGCCCGCCTCCAGGGCTCGGTGCTGGTCTTAATCCAGTTTGACGTGTGCGAAGAAATACGCCTTGACAAGCTGCGCGACATTTTCGGGGCCCGGACAGCAGACGCAAGTTTCAAGCATCAGGCGCCCGGATACGTTCGCTACCAGCGCCCACCCGTCGAGGAGAACATCGAACCCTTGGTCCTCGAGAGCGGGGAGCGGCTTCAGGGCGAAATCAAGTATTTCGACTATGGTGTGGTCAGCGTGGTCTTTGAGCTGTCCTTCGCTGGCGATTGGGAAACATTAGTCCAACTTTCCAGCCGATGGGTTCCCGACACCAACTTTGAAGCTCTTGCCAGCCGCATCGTGAAGCAGCGACTAGAGCGCGCAGCCCCCGCACTGGTAAAGCGTTACAACACGGAATGGCTGCAAGAGGATTACTTTATTTTTCACGTGCGCGAGATTGCCGGAGAGCCCTCGGCTTCCGATCTGCTGGCTGCGCATGGGGGCCGCATCGCCCAGGTCGTCCGCGGAGAAACCGCTACGCTGTCAGACGGCGAACGTGAGGAAATTCTACAGTCGCAGATTTCCTACTATCCGAATGATCTGGCTGTAATTGGCTGGAATGCTGCCTTCATCTACGACACACCGGCCGGGGCGGAAACCGCGATTCAGCTGCTGCAGTACGCCAACTCGCAGTTGCTTGAGTTTCGCCATTACGACGATCTGCTCACCCGTGAACTGGAAGGGGTTTACGACTTCCTCGACAAGGGCATCAGACTTTGGTCACGTTGGCGGACGGCCAACGCGGCTACCAAGCTGCACACCGTATTGCTCGATGTCGCCGAACTGACTGAGCGGGCCGACAATGCTATCAAGTTTCTCAGCGACATGTTTTCCGCCCGCCTGTACAAATTGGCAGCCTCCCGGGTGGGCGTCCCGGACTACAAAGATCTGGTTCAGCAAAAACTAAATACCGCCGAAGAGCTCTACCATTTCATGGTCGATCAGTTCAACCAGAGCCGAGCCTTCGTGCTCGAGTTGATGGTGGTAATAATTCTGATCATCGAGCTGATCTGGGTCTTCCGCGGCAAACCGCTCTAGCCCTTCACGATTTTCTTCGCGCCACCATCCCAAACGGCAATAGCTTTGTTGAAATAGGCATAATTGGCCAAATGGCAGCCAATGGCTGCATTGTTCCCGAATATTTCATTCTCTACCGTCGGCTTCCGGCTACGAACCGCGTTGAAAAAGTTGGCCTGATGGTCGGCGGTATCGTTGTAGCCATGCGGCGGAGCAAAGGTTTCGGCGTGTTCGTCAATCTTGACCCCTAGAGCTTTGGGCTCAGGATGTTCCGCAGCCCACTTTTCCAGGTATTCTTCCCGCGCCTTCTTCGGCCAGCCCTTGACCGAATAACCCTCTGGCTCTGGTCGCGTATCCTGCGGAGTGTAGGTCAAGCTTGAATCCTTGATGATCATCGTGCCCTTTGTGCCGTAGAATCCGATGAACTCTCCACCATCATTGTTCAAGTTGCAGCGCATCGTGACGCGGAAGTTGGGATAGTCGTAGAAAGTCTCGATGAGATCGGGGAATTCGCGGCCATCCTTGAAATGGAAAAGGCCGCCGGTGGATTGGGCGCGTTGCGCAACGGTGTTCGTGCTGGTGATGAACTGAATCCCGGAAATCAGATGAACAAACAGGTCGCCACCCAGCCCCTCGCCGTAATCCGTAAAACACCGCCAGCGGAAGAAGCGCACCGGGTCAAAGGGACGCTTCGGTGCGCCATCGAGAAACGCATTCCAGTCGATCGTGGTTTCATTCGCATCCGGAGCAATCGGATACACCCAGGCTCCGCTCGGACTGTTGCGGTCCCAGTACGCGTTGATCGCCGTGACCTCTCCCAGCTTGCCCGAGTCATAGATTTCCTTAGCCTTGGCGTAGAGGATCGAACTGACGCGCTGGCTGCCAATCTGCACGATGCGATTTCCTTTGTGGGCTGCCGCCATCATGGCGAAACCATCGTCCACGGTGTGCGACATGGGCTTTTCGCAATACACATCCTTGCCGGCGGCACAGGCATCTTCGAACACTTTGCGGTGCTGGTGATCGGTGGCCGCGATAATCACGGCGTCAACATCCTTGCGGTCGAGGATTGCACGATAGTCGCGAGTGGCCGGGACATCGCTATTGTGGATGGCTTCTTGAGCGGCTACATGACGTGCGTCATAAAGGTCGCAAACTGCCACGCACTGAACGCCGGGGACCATTAGCGTCGCCGAGAGTAACTCGCAGCCCCGAACGCCGGTTCCAATCGAGGCGAAACGGACGGTGTCGCTGGGCGGCACCGGCCCGGCAAAAGCCGACAGATGCGTCGGGTTGAGAAGAGTAACCTTCGCGGCCGCGCCCGCAGCCACTGCTCCTGCACCAAAATGGATAAATTGACGTCGAGTCACCGAATTGCTTCCCATGAATTCTGCCTCCTAAGCTGTCTTGAGCGTTTCGGGAACTGCAACCACGCGAGCCTAAGTTACTCCGGTTGGTGATTATCCCACAAGATCCAGTGCATTCCTCGTTATCTTCTGTGATCGGCCCTCAGCGGCGGAGCATTGCCGAAAACCAGAATCGCCCTAGCCAAAATGCCTTCGCTGTCCTTATGCTGAACTGCGCAGCACGTTGCTGTTCGAGGAGACCGCATGCGAGGTCTGAAAGGCAAGCGCGTCCTGATTACCGGAGGCGCGAGCGGTATCGGCGCAGCCACGGCCGCGCGCTTCCTGGAAGAAGGTGCTCGGGTCTGCGTGCTCGACCGGGACCCGAAAGCCCTCGAGCAGATTCGGCGTAAGTTGCCGACCCTGGCCGGCATCGTGGCCGCGGATGTGTCAAACCTCGAGCAGGTGCACGCCGCATTCGCCGAGGCTGTGCGCTTCATGGGCCGCGTAGACGTACTCGTCAATAACGCAGGCATCAGCATTCGCCACAACTTCCTCGACATCACCGCCCAAGAATGGGACAAAGTGGTTGCCGTGAACCTCACCGGTGTGTTTTATGTGGCCCAGATCGCCGCCCGCCACATGTGGGAGTACGGCAGCGGCGTGATCCTGCAAACCGCTTCGACCAACGGGATCATGGGATATCCCTGCTACGCCGATTACAACGCCACCAAGGCGGGAGTGATCGAACTCACCCGCTCTATGGCCCTCGAACTGGCACCCAGGATTCGAGTGTGCGCCGTAGCCCCCGGATACGTGCTCACTCCCATGCAGCGTGCGGAATATACTGACGCGATGCTCGATGAAGTGAACCGTAAAATCCCCCTGCAACGACACGCCAAGCCGGAAGAGATCGCGGCCTTGTTCGCGTACCTCGCGTCTGATGACGCGGCGTACGCCACCGGCCATGTTTACACGATGGACGGGGGGGAGACGGCGGGGGGTCTCGCGAGTCGATAGCTGCGGCTGCGGAGATCGTAAACGGCGTTGGGCACGACATGACTCCAGCCGCGAAGCGGCGATAGAATGGAGCCCAGGGCATAAGCCGTGGGGGGAATTGGGAAATAAACCAGCCGCGTGACAGTCAAAGAGTAGTCCTCGCAGAACTCTGCGGTCGCTGAGACAAGGTTTGGGCGAGATGCCCTCGATGCGCCTAAAAGGCAAAATTGCACTCATCACCGGTGGCACTTCAGGGATCGGTGAAGCCACGGCGCTGCTTTTCGCCAAGGAAGGTGCGAAAGTTGCCATCACAGGCAGGAATCAGGAACGGGGTGCCGCCGTGGCGGAGCAAATCCGCAAGGCGAACGGCGAGGCTGTCTTTGTTCGCACCGATGTCGGTGTGACTGCCGAATGCGAGCGCGCCGTGAACCAGACTCTGCGCAACTTCGGTCGCCTCGATATTCTTTTCAACAACGCTGGTGTTTTCTATGCCCAGACCGCTCTCGAGTGCTCGGAACAGCAGTGGGATGAACAGATTAAAGTCAACTTAAAAGGTACGTTTCTGATGTCGAAGTTCGCATTGCCATCTATGATCGCGCAACGCAGCGGCGTGATCGTCAACAACAGTTCAGGATGGGGATTGGTCGGCGGCGATCATGCTGTCGCTTACTGCGCGTCAAAAGGCGGAGTGGTGCTGATGACCAAGGCGATGGCGATCGATCACGGCAAGCAGGGTATTCGCGTCAACTGCATCTGCCCCGGCGACGTCGAAACTCCAATGCTGCCCGCGGACGCGAAAATGCGCGGTCTGTCGTGGGACAAATATCTGGCAGGTTGCAACCAGCGTCCCATGGGCCGCATCGGCACGCCGGAGGAGATTGCCAAAGCCGTACTGTTTCTGGCCTCGGAGGATTCCTCATTCATGACGGGATCTGCGCTGGTGGTGGATGGCGGAGGGACCGCCGACTGAGCAGCGCAATATGACGTTCTCATGAAAGCTACGGTCTTTCTCGGCGGCGGTCGCATTACCAGCGCGCTCGTAGCTGGATTGCGCCTGGCAAAATATAAGCCTCCTCTCGTTGTTTATGACCGGCATCCCGAGAAATTGAGGCGGCTGAAGCGCGAGTTCAATGTCTCAACAGAGCAGGACTTAGCTCGAGCTGTGTCGCAAGCCAATCTGCTGATTGTCGCAGTGCGCCCGCATGACGTAGCGAATTTGCTTGATGACACCGCAAAGTGTGATTGGGCAGCCGGGCCCAGGCTGGTGGTCAGTCTGGCTGCGGGGATTCCGCTCCACAAACTGCGCTCCAAAGGCAGCTCTGCCTCGCGCTGGGGGCGCGCCATGCCCAGCCCCGTCTGCCGGATCGCCCGCGGTTTGACGGCGGTGGCCTTCGAAGAAAACGTGGCGATGCGCCAACGGAAACAGGTTCGTGACTTCTTCGGGCACCTTGGCTCCGTGCTGGAAATTCCGGAAGCTCATTTCGACGCTTTCACTGCCACATTCTCGCCGAGTCATGGCTATCATGCCCTGGCAACGCTGGCCCGCTCGGCGCAAGCCGCCGGACTCGATCGCAAGGCCGCGCTCACCGCCGCCGCGCATGCGATTGCCGGAGGAATTTTTTACTGGCAGGAAAGTGGCCAGACGCTCGATGAATTGCTGCGCGACGCCGCCACACCTGGAGGAACGGCGGCCGCGACCATGGCCGCTATGAATCGGGCAGGCTACGAAAGAGTCGTGGCAAAAGGTCTTTGGACAGGTATCAAGCAGGCCCGAATCAATGCCCGACGTTAGAGCGGCGGCGCAGAGATTGTTCCTGACCGTCCTCGAAACAACCTGGCGGTGAGACGCCAGAGTCTCACCACAGGGTAGAGAGGGAAAAGCCTCGCTGGCAGTTGAATGGCTTTCCATTCGCCGGGCCCGGGCGTGAAAGTCAGCCGCCGTAGAAAGCGCAATCGATCCGCTCGTCGTTCGCGCAGCCGCATCATAAGCCGAAAGTAATCCAACGATTCCACATTGCATGAGACGCCATTGGCCATCTCGATTCGAATGTTGTCCGCCAGAATATGGGATGCCGCATCGCTCAACAGTGTGCGGTTCGGCGAAGATGGTATTTCGGCTCCTAGCAGACTCTTTGCCAGCAGCAAAGTGACGTGCATAATTCTTTCGATACCCAGCGCTTTCGCCTGCGAGGTTATCCAATCCCAATTCAGATCCGGCCGCTTGGTGATCTGTGCAATGTCGCAAAGCCAGAGGAGCCGTCCCCAAACATGTTTCGCGGCATGCAATGAAAGAATGAGCAGCAAATCTTCTGGCGACGGCGTCTTCGCTTGCCGGCCCGCCACCGAAACCGTCACCGCACGCCGGAACACGCCACTCACGTCGAAATCGACCGAATAAAAATTTGGCTGAAGCGCCCATTGCAACTCCAACAAATTGCGGCCGCCGGCATGGTCGAATGTGCACTCGTATCCTGACCTCACGTAGGCGCGCTCGGCCGTCTCAGAAAGTGTCAAGTGTGGTTTGTATCCCAGTTCGCAAACCTTTTTCTTGGCTCGCGGCAGATCGCTGGCATGCACCAGCAAATCCATGTCCCCAGATGGCCGCAACGCCATATCGCCATAGAGGGTCTGCGACAGCACTACCCCTTTGTAAGGCATGACCTCAATGCCGAGCGACTCTAGATCATCGAGAACGCGAACCAGTTCTCGCGTAAGAAAAAGGCACTTATGAACATTTATGTCATGCCGTCGCCGCAGAGATTGCAACCCCTCGGCGGGAGCAGAGGAATCGCCTATGCTGAACAGGCTTTGGTAGAGCAGCGAAGACACTCCGTGATGATCGGCAAGCCGGAGCAACTTCGGCCAATCGACATTTTGTTGCAACCGACCGGGCAAATTGTCGACTCTTGCCGGACTGGCGGAAATTGCCGCCAACAGCAGCTTCCACTCGGCGCCAGGAGATGCACCGGTCGTGGGTGCGATATGCGAGGGGAGTTCCGGAGCAGCCTTTTCGCTCTGCGAGGCTGTTCGCGGCGAGACCACTCCAGCGTGATGCGATCGGTCCTCGGCGGTGGAAAACCTTCGGCTCACGTCGGCTTACCCGGACAGGAGGCTGACAACGGCCAACATCATATCAGGGCTAAGCAGAGCGGCTAAAATAGACTTGCGCGGTACGACCTCAGCGCTGGCGCTCCTTTTTGCAGGTTGCCGAACTTCGGCCGTGGCACTCATCGAAATTGCTCTTTCCCGGGCCGGTCTTCGTAATCCATGTGATTACCTTCGTCACACTGGTCAGGCGTTTCCCAAAACCCCGCAGACCGCGAATCTGTCAAACTAGAGTCGCGGCGGCGTGAGCCGCGAAATCCCCCCTCGAGTTCTCATGGAAGTTACAACTGCACCACAGGTGGCCCGGCGGAGCACGCGAGTGCGTGTGCAGATCCCGCTTACTGTGACCAGTCTAGACCGGCTTCGTCCCTTCGCAGAGAGGTGTGAGGTGATAATCGTCAGTGCGCAGGGATGCGGCTTCCGAAGTTCGCGAACCTTGCAGATTGGAACCCCAATCTTCCTTAGTGATCTTCCGGGCAATAGAACCGTCACCGGGTGCGTGGCTAGCTGCCTTCCTTTAGGCAGCGATAGTAAGCACTTCCTCGTCGGCGCATCGCTGTACACCCATGGCAACGTCTGGGGAATTGCCAATCCGCCAGCGGATTGGAACACCGGATCGGAAGCTACAGCCGCTGCCGGGCCGGTGCCCCGCCCCGCAGCAGCGAACAGCGCTCCCACAGCGTCCCATAAGATGACCTGGCCCTACAACCGCTTCTCGGCCAAGGGCGAAGCCCATCCCCCCAAGAAGTAATTCAGGTACAGCCTTCCGCGCAAACCGACGCCTGTGCCGTGAACAGAGGTGGGCACCGTGATCTTTTACGGCGCAAAAATCAGCAGTTTTTAGCCCCCGTTCTTTCGTAACCTCGCACCTGGCCAGCGCCAACGTCATACTATTGGAAGCGCATGCCCTACACGCACACAGTTCACGCAGCTCCCGCGACGGGTACATCCTCTGCCGGACCACGGGCGGGCCAGCGCCCTTTTCGGGTGAAACTCCGGGGATCTGTTCTGGTCATTATTTGCTTACCCAATCGCAGGCAAGTGCGGGGCAAACTGCATCAGCTCTCAACTTCCGGTGGGGTGCTGCATCTAGAGAGTTCCCTCGACGAGAAAATCGCCGTGGATCTCGTGTTTCACCTTGGGAGCGCTACCATCCGGGAGAAGGCCCAAACGCTCTTTCCGATGTGGGCGACGCAAGGATGGCTGCAACCCTTCCGCTTTACCGGTTTGTCCGAGAACAGCCGGACTGCGCTGGAAATAAATCTCCAATCTTTTCTGGATCGGACAGAAGGGGGCTAAGCCCCGCCCTCCATCCCCTCAGAGCGACCTGCATCAGGCGGGAAATCACGCTGATAAGCCCGTATCACTGCGGCAGCTTTCAAATTGCCTACCTGCGCGCGCCACCAGTTACGTCCGTAACCATTGGTTACCAGTGCAGTTGCACTATGATCCAACAAGGGCCCAGTCATGAAGAAACTCAGCTTTCTCATCTCACTCACCAACGACGACAATGACTATCAGCAGGAGCAAGCGACGGCCGCCGAAACCGCTGCGCGGCGCCTGGACGTGGATATAAAAGTCATCCACGCCGGCAACGACGCAGTGACCCAAAGCCAGCAATTGCTGGAATTCGTTCAGTCGCGAACGTCGCGTCCGGACGCCATTGTGTTCGAGCCTGTGGGCTCGACGGGATTCCCCCAGGTGGCCCGCGCCGCCGCCGCTGCGGGAATGGGGTGGGCCATTCTGAATCATGAGGTGGATTACATTCCCGAGCTGCGGCGCACGTTTAAAGTTCCTGCTTTTTCCATCAGCTCCGATCATGAAGAGGTTGGCAAGATCCAGGGGAAACAATTTGCGGCACTCCTGCCCCAGGGCGGCTTAGTTCTCTATATCGAAGGCCCCGCCAACAGTTCTGCCGCCCATGAACGAACCGCGGGAATGAATCGAACCAAACCCGCAAATATCGTGGTGAAGACCATGCGGGCGAATTGGACCGAGGAAAGCGCCTACCGTGCCGTGAGTTCCTGGTTGCGCTTGCAAACATCGTTGGAGACGCGCATCGATCTCGTCGGAGCTCAAGACGACAGCATGGCGGCAGGCGCGAGAAGGGCGTTCAGGGAAATCACGGAAGGCGATCGCGAGCGCTGGCTGAAGATACCATTTACGGGCTGCGATGGCATGCCGAAGACTGGACAGGCATGGTTGCGCAGCGGCGTCCTGGCCGCGACAATTTACATTCCGCCGAACACTGACGTGGCGCTGGAAACGCTAACCGGCGCGATTCGCACGAAATCTCAACCTCCGGAGCGGCAACTGACTGTCGCCAAGTCATTACCTTCCATTGAAGAATTAGCTGCTGGTCGCACCAAATCGGCCGATGGCAATTTTCATCGCAGCGCGCGCGCCTGAACCGCTGAAAGGAACGCGGCTCCATGGCTGGTGCGATCCGTTCCCCTGCAAGCTGCAAACCCAGACTCGCAGACTACGGCTATGGCTTGCTAACCAGCTGCGCAAATTTATCCATGTCGATGTTGCCCCCGGAGACGATGGCTACCACCTTGCCCGAGCCGGCACGGCCTGCCAGAGCAGCTGCGACAGCGCAGGCGGCGGCCCCTTCGACAATGATGCGGTTCCGCTCGGCCACCAGTTTCATCGCTTGGGCCGCTTCGGTCAGGGTCACGACCAAGGATCCATCCAAGAGTCCACGCGCGCGTTCGAACATGTTGGGGAATACCATCTTGCTTCCAATACCGTCGACAAACGAAGGCTGATACTCGACGGTGCGAGGTTCGCCCGCAGCCAGCGAAGCCGCCAGTGGCGCTGCTGTCTCAATTTCGACGGCGTAGATACGCACTCGGGGAGCGCGCTGACGCAGCACCGCCGCGATGCCACACGACAGGCCCCCACCGCCCCAGGGAATCACAACGACGTCCAAATCGGGCAGATCCTCCAACAGCTCCAAAGCGATCGTGCCATTACCAGCCATCACATCGGGGTCGTCAAAAGCGTGGATGAATTTGGCATCGACTCCCGGATAGGAGCGTGTCCCGAAGGTTTGCCACCATTCGGCAAATGGGACTTTGAGGACGCGGCCGCCCATTCTCTCTACCGCGCGAATCTTCGCCGCTGGCGCGGTTTCCGGAGCGATAATGGTTGCGGGAATGCCCATCCGTCGGGCACAGAATGCTACCCCTTGTGCCATGTTGCCGGCGGAGGCAGTCAATACGCCGCGCTGAAGCTGCTCGCGCGGTGTCCGTGCCATGACGTTCGCCGCGCCACGAATCTTGAATGATCCGATCGGCTGCAGATTTTCCAGCTTCAAATACAAGTGACCGGGGGCGTCAGTGTTGCATAGAACCAGCGGCGTTCGCACGGCGACCGCCGCGATGTTATTCCGGGCCTCCTCCACCTGAGCGAGCGTGATGGGCATCTTGGTATCTTAACCTCCACACTCACCTCCGCTCCTGAGCAGTGGCGGCCGGTTTCCATCCACAATGGCTGTACGAAAATGCAGCGCCTTGATGTTGGGTCAAGTGCACGCGAAGGGAAAGCCAACACGTTTACACAAGGAGGTTCGCAAGGTTTAGCGCCGCCAGCTTGCTCCTCCGGAGTGTGCTAGATTGAATTTCTGCGGGCCCATAGCTCAACGGTTAGAGCAGCAGACTCATAATCTGTTGGTTCCAGGTTCGAATCCTGGTGGGCCCACCACAATCCTCAATGTGCTTGATGAGTTGCGGAGAGGGTCGGTCGTGCATATTCGTTTCACCGGTGGTCAGTTGCGCCTGGGTTGCAGTTTGTTGCGAAGTTGCTTTCCGATCCAGGCCCCTCTACCCAGTTGATGTTTGCGCCAGGGATGAGATGCCCGTAACCCTGTGATTTGAATCGACTGTGCCCCATCTGGTCCCTCACCTAGGCAAGGCTCGGCGACGAGGCGAAACACATCGGTAACAGATTACTGGCCCCGTGCTCGTCCTTTTACCTATGCTGAAGGCACCTTCGTTATCTGTCTGCAGCAGCAGACGTCGGCTTACTCTCCTGTCAGCGTCAGGACCTCAGTGCCCTTTCACTATCAGCCCGAGCGGCGAAGCGTACGCTACTACCTGCGCTTGCCTGTCTCGGTCAAGCTGGCCAACAAAGAGATATACGCTCGGTCTGAGAACATCAGCCTCAGTGGCATTCTGTTGTCCAGCGCTTTTCGGATCCCAGAGGGTTCCACTGTCGAGTTGGCAGTGGGAGCTGGACCGATACCTGACCCAGGCGTACTTCTGACCGCCCGCGGTAAGGTTCTCCGAGTGCAACCGAAAGCCTCTGGAGACTTCGCCATAGCAATCGAATGCGATCGTGCCTTCGAGGCTATGCGGGAGGACCCGAACTCTCTCCCAACGGGCGGCGTTTGACTGTGGACATAACAAGTATCTCGTCTCAGGCTTGAACCGACTGATGGCAGATGCGGGCGGAGATGCTTCGACCTTGTCGTGGTCTGGCGCTTTGATGGCTTTGCCCGGCCCGTATCGCACCTGCTCCCAGCACTTGAGCATTTCCAAGCACTCGGGCGGAGCCTGGGGGCGGAATCATAACATTCAATAAAAGAGCCTTCGTCGCGACGAAGGCTCTTTGCAGATCCGATCCTGCATCGTGCTACGCCGCTTTGCCTGCCGCGATCTTGTGACGAGTTGACGTGTCCACGTTGAAGGTCCTTACCACCGGTGCGGTCTCGACCAGAGGGGAGATTAGCTGGTTAATTTTCGGGTATTGTTCACGGTTGTAGCGCTCAGCATGTTGCTGCTCTTCCCAAAAGCTAAGGGCGAGAATTTGATCCGGTTCCGCGTCCGATACCAGCAAAAGTTCGTCCACGAAACCCGACTGCTGTTTCAAAATGGGAAGGGCCTTATCGTGAATAGTCTTCGCTAATTCTCTTGCCTTGCCGGGTTTTGCTTTAACCTCGACGACTCGTGTAAACATAGAGTCTGCCTCCTGTTACAGTTCATCGAAGTGGCTTGGTAGAAAAACTACGCTCAGCAGATGGTTGGGTCAATTCCCCAAGAATGGTGCAAGAGGGGAGAGTGGGTCCACAGTTTTCTATGGTACGAATTGCACGGCTAACCGAGATTCCTACCGACTCCGGCGCAAAAATGTAGGGCCATGAGGAGTAAATTCTAGGTTCCCAAATGGCGCGAAAAAATCACTGCCTTCGCGCCCAGAAAAGGCCATTGGCTAAAAAAAGAGAATTTGAGGACACATGAGTGCCAAGAACAAGGGCAATATCCTCATGGTTGATGATGAGGCGGGCAAGCTGCTCATCTATGAGGTCATGCTGGGTGACCGGGGAGAAAACCTGATCAAGGCCAATTCCAGCAGAGTTGGCGCCGTCGAATACCACGATTTCATGGCTGTGGGCGCTCCCGTAGTCCCGAGGAGACTTCGGGCGGTCTGCGATGCGTGTAAAATAATGATCACGTCTTCATCTTGCTGCTAAGGAATATTCATGGCGGGACACACTGTATTCTGCGTGAAGTTGCAAAAAGAGCTGCCGGGTTTGGGCGAGCCTCCTTTTGACAACGAGCTCGGCCGCAAAGTGTATGACAACGTCTCTCAGCAGGCCTGGACAATGTGGATGGAGCACTGCAAGATGCTTCTCAATGAGTATCGCCTGAATCCTGCGCGCCGCGAAGATCAGGAAGTAATTGCCAAGCAGTTGGAGCAGTTCTTCTTCGGCGAAGGCGCAGCCCCGCCAAAAGATTACGTGCCACCCACCCAGAAATAATCGGGTTTTTGTAACACTCCTTTAAGGGTTGCGATCTTCAGGGTTACCGGCTCGGTTACCACTGCACCAATTTTGATGCAAATTTCATCATTCCTTAACATTCCTCTGCTAGAACATGAACATGGATCCGCCAGCCTACAACACGCTGATCCTTTCCGACCTGCATCTCGGTGCAGAGACCAGTCACGCGGGCGAAGCCACTCGCGTGCTCAAGCAGAATCAGTTTCGGAGATTGATCCTGCTGGGCGACATTTTCGCCGATCTCAACTTTGCCCGCCTCACCAAGGAACACTGGAAGTTTCTCGGCTACATTCGCAAGCTCTCGAATCCCAAACGCAACGTCGAAGTGATCTGGGTGGAAGGTAATCACGACCGCGGCCTGACGAATATCATGTCGCATCTTGTCGGAGTGCAGGTCTACCAGGAATACAAGTGGGAATTCTGCGGAATCCCCCACCTGGCGATCCATGGCCACCAATTCGATGGCTTTCAGGTGAACCGGGTAAGACTCAGCTCCTTCGGAACCTCTTTTTATCTCCGCTTGCAAAAGCTCGATGTGAAAGGCAAGCCGATTGCCCGATTGATTGATCGCCTCAACACGCGCTGGTTGAGGATGTCGCTGAAAGTGGCGTCCGGAGCCTTGTCCCACGCGCGCCAGCACGGGGCCGCCCGCATCTTTTGTGGCCACACCCATGAAGCCGTCCACATCGAGCGCAACGGCATTAACTATTACAACGCAGGCGGCTGGGTCGATTCCCGCCTGACGTATCTGACCATCGACGAACAGGGGGTAGGCATCCATGAATACCGCGAACGAGTTGACGATAGTGATTCCAGCCAAGAACGAGGCGAAACTGATTCCGCGTTTGCTGACTTCGCTGACGACGCAGGACTACTCGAAGATGTCGAGTACGAGGGTGTTGGTCGCTGACGCCCACTCGACTGACGGCACTGCCGACATCGTCCTTAGCTTCCGCGGCCGTTTGAACGTCAGAGTTATTCGTGGCGGAATGCCGTCCGTCGGCCGCAATTACGGCGCGGCCCTGGCCGATACGCCTTATGTGCTCTTTCTGGATGCCGATATCGAACTGGCACATCCTTCTGTGCTGCGTCGCGCCACGGAACTAGCCCAGCGCAAGAACCTGCATTGCGTAACTACAAATATCTTGTGTCGCGACGGAAGCTGGATTGACAAGCTGCTTTACACCAGCAACGATTTGTTTCAATACCTGTCGCGTTGGCATCGGCCCTTCGCTACCGGCATGTTCATGCTGTTCGACACGGAGAAATTTCGCGAACTGGGCGGATTTAACGAGCAGGTCGCCTTCGCCGAGGACTACCTGCTCAGCCAGCAGGTGCAGCGACATCGCTTCGGTATCGTTCGCGGCGGAGTCTATACCACCAACCGACGTTTCCAGAAGATGGGTCACTTCCGGGTGGCCAGCTTGTTCCTAAGAACCGCAATGAACTACTGGAATTCGAACTATTTCCTGCGCGACCACAAGTACTGGCAGACCTAGCCCGCGAGATTGATACACGGGCATGTTGTTTCTTTGTTGTTTCTTTGCGGCCGCGACAACAAGTCCAACTCATGGTCGGCCTGTGTGACGCATTCCCTATTGCGATCTACTGCGCTTCAGAATCGGAATACGATCCCAGTAGATAGCTGCAGATTATTCTGCGTCGCACTGAAAAAACGGGTCGTCACGTAATCTCCCTCTACCCGCCAGGCCAGAAGCGGAAACAAATGATAGTCGAGCCCGCCACCCACTCCGGTTGCAAATGAGGTGTCGCTACCCGCGCTATGGGCACTCACATGCCCGACACCTATCAGCAGTTCGGCAAACGGTCGAATCTTTCCAACTGACACCGACACGCGCGGACCGAAAAGCGCATTGTGCTCGTCGACTTTCAGATTGACCGCGGGGCACGGCCCCGGAATGACCGGACAAATAGTTGGAAAATTCTGCGAACCATAGTGGCCACTCAGATCTGCCACGATTCCTACCCAGGGAAGTACCTTGCCCTCAAGCGAACCTTCCCATCCATTCAGATTAGCGCGATCGACCGAGGACAGATTAGTGTTGTAATACGAATAGCCGAGAAAGACATTGCCTCCGGTTGGAATTTGAGCATTCGCCAACCCGGCGGAAAGAACTAGGATGAAAAAAACTGCTGCAACGTTCCGGCGCACGCAAACACCTCCTTGCGACAGTTAAGAAATTGGATGCGCTAAAACGAAGAAAGACTGCAGAGAGATTTGTTTCCACGCCGCGCGGGCGCGGGCAAATACGATTTGCGGTGAACTCCCCGTCTGTGTTCGCTAGAAGCGGAACACCACGCCGGTCGAGCCCCGCACGTCATTCTGTTGGGCACTCAAGTAATTGGTGTGGACGTAGTCGCCTTGCACCCTCCAGGAAAATGCTTTGATTAGCCGGTAATCCACACCGCCGCCGAAGTCCACCGCGAACGGCCGGTAGCTGCTGCCGTTTAGAGTGATCCTTTGAATACCAAATAGTGCCTGCGCGAACGGGCGCCATCGTCCCAAGCTGATCGCGAGGCGCGGACCGAAAAGAAAATTGTACTGCTTGATGCCTGGAGCATAGTAGCCGCTTATGTCAGCCACAACGCCCACGTGAGGAAGCACAATAGCTTCTCCGGAGGCGTTCCAACCTTTCAAGCCCATTCGGTTCGCCGTAACGATATCGGAGTCGCTGTAAGAAGCGCCGACATACACGTTCCCGTGCGGGATAAGTTGAGCAGACATTGCCGTGGGCAACATCATGAAACTCAGTAACACCATAACAATACTTGCAAGTTTTGCCACGAAAATATTCCCTCCCCCCGGCAAGCCAGCCGGCAAAATCTTTCATCAAGTCCTTGAAAATCCTTTGGATGCAGTGTAATAGACACGGAGTTCTGCACAGCTGACAAATTTTGTTACCAGGAAGTTTCCCAATTCTGCGGCGCCCCACAAAAATTTACATTCTTTTTTTGGTGCTGAAACCTATCCCCAAGCGTCTATGTGTATGGGATGCAATCTATGGACACTTCTTGTGAAACGTGGTCGCCGCTGGAGCGTCCGGCGGCCTGGGGACTGCGGAAGGAAGCGAATTTGAAGCTCAGTCTGGAAACCCGAAATCGCGGCAATGTCCTGATTGTGCATTGCCAGGGGCGAATCGTCTATCGCGATGAGGCCAACGCGTTCTCGTGCCTGGTGGCGGACCTCATGCGGCACGCGCGGAATGTGATCATTGACTTTAGTGGCGTCACTTCCATGGACAGTGCTGGAATCGGCGAGCTGGTACTTCTACATACGAAAGCGCAAGCCGACGGAGCAAGGTTGAAGTGTGCCCGTCCCAGCCCGTTCGTGCACAACCTTCTCCATCTAACGAATCTCAACTCGGTGCTCGATATTCACCCGTCACTGGAAGAAGCGCTGGAATCATTCTCCGAAGACGAAGTCTGCGCCGACTGCTAAACGCGTGCGCCCGGTGCTATGCGCCGGGCGCTCCATCCTTGAATCCTAGCAGCATTGACTGCGTTCGATTTCTAGTTAGCTTTCCCGCTGGAAACGATATCGTCCTTTGCGTTGCTCAGCCACCGCCTCGGCTACTTTGAGAAAAGCCCGCGCCGCGTGCGACAGGCTTGCCTCTTTGCGATAGATCAGGCGCAACTTCCGGTCCAAGTGCAGCTCTTGTACTGGAATTCGCACCAGGTCGCCGCGTGCCAGTTCTGTCTCGACGCTGATCTCAGGCATAAACGCCACCCCGTTTCCCATCGCCACAAACTGTTTAATAGCCTGCAGCGTTGGCAACTCCAGCCCCATGTGTAGTGGGGTCTTGTGCCGCTTGAAGGCTTGCAACACTTTTTCTCGATAAGGGGACGAAACAATGTGAGCCACAAACGATTCCGTCCCCAGCTGCCGGATGCTCACCTGCGGCCCCGAAGTCAGCGGATGCTTCGGAGGCACCACTAACACCAGCTCGTCAAGATACACAATCACCGAGTGGAGGTTAGGCTCTCGCGGTTCGTAGGACAGCACGCCCAATTCCGCGTTGTGCCGTAACACATCGTCAGGAATGTGGCTCCCCAGCGCCCGCTGCACGGTGATCTTGATCATGGGATGTCGGCTGCGAAACTCTTCCAGCACCGGCAGCAGGTAGAGAACGGTAAATTCGTTGGCTGCGATCACCAGCTTCCCGCGGTGCAATTCCTCCAGTTCAGACAATGACGCGCGCGCGTCATTGCGCAGGTTCACTAGCTTTTCCGCGTATTCAAACAGCACCTGACCGGCATCGGTCAAACGCGCGTCCCGCGAGGACCGGTCAAACAACGGTTCGCCCAGTTCTTGTTCCAGCTTACGAATGGTTTGGCTGACCGCTGACTGGGTGCGATAAAGCTTTTCCGCCGCGCGCGAGAAACGGCCTTCCCGCGCCACCGCGAGAAACACCTCCAGCTGCGAAAGTTCCATAGCTGTAGCCTTTATAGATAGTTATTAACTCATTAGCGCAGCTTATGCTAGCAGAAAAGCTAATGATATTTAAATAATTATAAGTTTTGCTTCAGGCCATCCGCTCCGTACTATTTAAGATATAGCCAAGCTCGAGGAGATCAATGACGGACCGAGTTCGCATCACTGTTTTCGACACCAGCCTGCGCGACGGAGAGCAGTCCCCCGGTTGCAGCATGAACCAGCAGGAAAAGTTGCGTCTGGCCCATCAACTCGACCGCCTCGGCGTGGACGTGATTGAAGCCGGCTTTCCCTTGGCTTCGGAAGGTGACTTCGAGGCCGTGAGAGCGATCTCGGCTGTGGTGCGCCGCCCCATCATCGCTGCGCTGGCTCGCGCCTGCCGCCCCGATATCGAGCGCGCCTGGCAGGCCCTCCAGGGCGCCGCGCGGCCTCGAATTCACGTGTTCCTGGCGACTTCCGATATTCACCTTCAGTACAAGCTGCGCATGACTCGCGACCAGTGCCTGTCGCAGGCTCGCGATGCCGTCCGCCTAGCAAAATCGCTTTGCCATGACGTCGAATTTTCACCAGAAGACGCCACCCGCACCGATCCCGACTTTCTCTGTCGTGTGCTCGAAGCCGTGGTCGAGGCTGGCGCCACCACGCTGAACATTCCCGACACCGTGGGCTACACCATGCCTACCGAGTTCGGCGATTTGATCGCAACCATCCGCCGGCGCGTGCGGGGAATCGAGAAAGTAACCATCTCAGCCCACTGTCACAACGATCTTGGTCTTGCCGTGGCCAACACCCTGGCCGCAATTGCCGCAGGCGCGCGACAGGTGGAGTGCACAATCAATGGCATCGGCGAGCGCGCCGGCAACGCGTCGCTCGAAGAAATTGTCATGGCCATGCGGGTTCGCCCCGACCGCTATCCCTACGAAACCAGTATTGTGGGTGAGCATCTGTTTGGCGCCAGCCAGTTGTTGAGTGAAATTACTGGCGTTCCGGTGCAGCCCAACAAAGCCATTACCGGACGTAACGCCTTCGCGCACGAGGCCGGCATTCATCAGGACGGAGTCCTGAAGAATCCTCTCACATACGAAATTATGACGCCTCAGTCTGTCGGTGTGCCGGACTCCACACTGGTCCTGGGCAAGCATTCTGGCCGTCACGCCCTCGCCATGCGCTGCGAACAGCTCGGCTACCAGTTTGATCGGCGCGCGCTCGACGACATTTATCGTCGTTTTGTTCGGCTGGCCGATAAGATCAAGCACGTCGAAGATCATCACCTGCTCGAGTTGATCCGCGAAACCCACAAGCCGGCGGCATCAGCGACCCCGCTAATCGAACGAATCCCGGCTGCGCTCGCCGCAGCCGCTAACGCCGGATCACACGAGCCTCCAGTCAAGCCGCTGGTTTTCCCAGCGGCGGAAAATGCCGCCGGCATGCCGGTGTCCGTCTCGACCGATTACCACGAGCAGGAAGACTACCTGTGGGGCGTGTAGGGCTTGCAGCAGCGCTCAAACTGACCCATTCTCCGCGCTAGACTAACCCCCCATGCTTCTGAACCTCACCATCCTGCCCGGCGACGGAATTGGCCCCGAAGTCACCGACCAAGCCGTACTCGTTCTGCAAGCCCTTGCCGATACTTTCGGCCACCAGCTTCAGCTTCACCGAAAGAACATCGGCGGTGCGGCTCTCACCGCGAGCAATGAGCCTCTGCCCGCGGACACCTTACAGGCTTGCCTGTCTTCCTCCGCGGTGCTGCTCGGGGCTGTCGGAGGTCCCGCCTTCGATCACTTCCCCAATCATCTGCGCCCGGAGGCTGGCCTCTTACGTCTTCGCCGCGAGCTGGGCGCCTACGCCAATCTGCGTCCTGCCGTTTGCTTTCCCGCGCTCGAAGATTGTTCGCCACTGCGCGCCGATGTGGTGCACGGCACCGACATCCTCATCGTTCGCGAGTTGCTAGGCGGCCTCTACTTCGGCGAGCCCCGCTCCATCGAGGGACCTGCCGGCTCGAGGAATGCACTCAATACCATGCGTTACGCTGAGCCAGAGATCGAGCGCATCGCCCACATGGCTTTTGATCTGGCTCGCAAACGTCGCCACAAAGTGCTGTCGGTCGATAAGGCCAACGTGCTTGAGTGCTCTCGCCTCTGGCGCGAAGTCGTCACCCGCAGCTCTCACAATTATCCCGAGGTCAAGCTCTCCCACATGTACGTGGATTCGGCCGCCACGTCGCTGGTGCAGCGTCCCAGAGATTTCGATGTCGTCCTGACGGAAAACATGTTCGGCGACATTCTCTCTGACCAGGCCGGCGGAATAGTAGGCTCACTCGGCCTGCTGGCGTCCGCAAGCATCGGCGGCTCCGTCGGTCTGTACGAGCCCGTCCATGGTTCGGCGCCTGACATCGCGGGACAGGGAATTGCGAACCCGCTGGGTGCAATTCTTTCTGTCGCGATGTTGCTGCGCTACTCCTTCCAACTCCAGCATGAGGCCGCGTGCATCGAGAACGCCGTGGGCACAGTGCTAAATCGCGGACATCGCAGCGCTGACCTCGCCCGCAGCGGTCAGACCGCCCTCGCCACTGCCGAGATGGGACACTGCGTCATTGCAGCTTTGGCGGACTCAGGCGTGGGCCAAGCGGTACCTGAAAAAGAAAAGTCCGCCTGAATTTCTTCACCCTTCGCTTGGTCTCGGCGAAGCGGAAATGGACCTTTCTTAACCAACCTCTCGCAACATTGCTTGCATCTGAGTTTCAGTCCTCTTATCCTTAGTTAGAGATGTCATTCGCGAGAAGGCAGCAATGCTTTCCAAGTGTGCGAACCCGCCGTGCTCAGCGTCTTTTAGATATTTTCGCCAGGGCAAACTGTTTCGTGTGGAAACCGAACCATCTGGGATTGTCCCCACCGCCAAGGCTCCCGGCCGAAGTGAGTTTTTCTGGCTGTGCGACGATTGTGCCTCGCACTTGACCTTAGAGTACGACCGCCACATGAGTGTAGTGGTCGTTAAACGTTTGGACCCCGAACTTCGGGCAGCGTCTTGACCGGCTTTGGCCGTGGGGAAGAAGGATTGTATTTTCCGCTCAGGTCGTACCAGCGGATTCTCAGCATCTCCACAAACATTCGCGCTCCGTCGGCGATCGGGTTGATGCGAGTTCCGCCATCATGCGCCCAAACCACCGGTACTTCCCGAACTTTAAGACCGAACTTACGCGCGAGAAAGAGAATCTCCGGATCGAAGCCCCAGCCCTCGATCTTTTGCAGCGGGAAGACTGTGAGTGCAGCCCGTTGCCGAAACGCCTTGAAGCCGCATTGCGTATCTTTGAATTGCAGGCCCAGAGTGATGCGCAGCAGCAGATTGAAAATTCTGCCAAAAAGCTGGCGATGCAGCGACTGGCGCTTGGTTTGCAGTTCGGCCTGCAACCAGCGTGATCCGATGGCAATATCGGCGCCGGCCGCGAGCGCCTGAAGCAGCTTCGGGACTTCCTCGATAGGCGAAGACAAGTCCGCATCGGCGAATAAGACGACCCTGCCGCGCGCGTGCAGCATGCCATTGCGCACGCTGTAACCCTTGCCGCGGTTCCCCGGATTCTCCACCAGGCGCAGCGAGGGATGGTCTTGCACAAAGCGGCGCACGATGTCGGCGGTGTTATCGCGGGAGCCGTCGTTAACCACGATCACTTCCGCGTCACATCCCTGTCGTGCCACATAACCCAACACCTTTTCCAGGGTCGGGGCCAGCCGAGCGCCTTCGTTATAAGCGGGGATGACGAGACTGTAGGTAAGATTTTGCAAAGCAGCCTTCAGTTCTGCGATGCCGCTATCGTTCGTCGCCGGGGAGTGCTCCGCGGGCCGGATCAGGGATGCTAAGATGTCCCCGCCATCAAACCCGTTGCTACAAAAAACGCAACGTTATTGTACGGTTTCAACCCTGAGTTGGGAAAGGTAAACTCCGAACCGGTAAACTCCGAGCCCAAACATCAGAACCGGGAACTCAGAACCGGAAGCTGCCTTCAGGCCACCCGCCGCCTCTGATCCAGCATCTTGAACAACTCGCCCACCAACTCGTGGTCCCAAAGTCCACGACGAGCCTCTTCGTGCATGGTGAGCGCGGCCTGATCGTGAGGCAAGGCTGGCTTGTAAGGGCGCGCGGTGCGCAGCGCATCGTACACATCCACAACCTGCAAAACCCGCGGCAGAAGCGGGATCTCACTCATCCTCAAACCATCAGGATAGCCTGACCCATCGGAATGTTCATGATGGTGTCGAATAATGGGCAAAACCAGGCGCAACGACTTCAGTGGCTTGCAGATATTCTCGCCGGTAACCGGGTGCTGCTTCATGATTTCCCATTCTTCCGGAGCCAGGTTGCTGCCTTTTTTCAGGATTTCGTCAGGCACCGCGATCTTGCCCAAATCATGCAAATATCCGCCCCGTCGCAGGGCCAGGACGGAATCTTCGTCCATCCCCAAATGCCGGCCCAGTTCAGTTGCATTCGCGGCCAAGCGCTCGCAGTGTCCCTCGGTATACGGGTCTCGGCCCTCAACAATCAGTCCCAGCGTGCATAATACGGAGTCCGCAGTTTCCAGTTCATCCGTAAATTCCTTCAGGCGCAGCAGAGAGTGAACTCGGGCAATCAACTCTTCCGCCAGTACTGGCTTGTTGAGGAAGTCATCCGCCCCGGCTTCAATCCCGCGCAGCTTATCCGCACTGTCGGTGAGTCCCGTGATCAGCACAAAGGGAATCAGCCGGGTGGCCGGATTTTCCTTGAGGCCACGGCAAAATTCATATCCCGACTTTCCCGGCATCATCACGTCCGACAAGATCAGGTCGGGAGCCTGGCGGCGGACCTCGGCCTCAGCCTGATCGGCATTTTCCGCAGTTATCACCTCATAGCCGCGCATAGTCAGCAACTGACTCATCAGCCCGACGATGCTTGGTTGATCGTCAACCACCAGAATGCGGGGAGGGCGTCGCCGCAACAACAAAGTGCTCATCTCCTGGTAAGAAGCTGTCGGCTGCTTTGAAGTTGTCCGGGGATCGTCTTGCGAAGGCTTACGCGAATGCACCGGGAAAGTCACGCAATTCTATTTTACAGAATTTCCATCGAGGTTTGGGAGTATCGTTCACAGCAACCAAAAATCGATTTTCAGATTGTCGCGATGGAATTGTTCTCGCTTTGGAACTAAGCTTCGCGGTTTGTGACCCAAGACCTTATTTCCCTGTCGGATTGCTGATTACTCTCTACTATGTTCGACTTGCCTCGCTGGGGTATCGGAAGATGGCTGCCGACAGACGTGCTGCCGGACGAGGTGCTGTCGGACGATGACGATGGATAATGAGCTGCGGCCGCACTCGCCGGAGTGGCGGCAGCGGCACCCCACATTATCACTTCGGTAAGGAACTAACCGTCCAATGGTTTGCTGGAACTGAAGAAACCAAGCCGGTGGCCTTGAAGGTGCGCGTGCGATTGGTGGGCGGTCGCCTCCAGGAATATAGGCTCGGCCCCCTGCGCGAAATCACTGACCGGTTCTTCGTAGTCCGCCGTGCCTTTCGAGTGAATGAAAGCCCTCCTCAGATTCCGCTTCCCCGCCCGCTGGCAGTGGCAACGCGGCGGCTGGCTTCTGCTGGACCGCGTTAGCTCTCACATCTCGCAAATTACTCTAGCGGAATTCGACCCCTACGATTCCGTCGCCAGCTGGTACCGGGGTTACGTTGCCGACTGCGGAGTTTCCAAGGAAGGCAAGAAGCTATACGCCATCGTCGCTTAACGTAGTCGCCGCAAACTGGTGCTGAAAGAGCCCATGGACGGGGCGAATGGCGCGAGCCACGTACTCAGCGACGATACCGCTCCCGACTCCGCCTGCCCCACTCCAGTTTGGCAACGCTCGGGTAAGCTTCGAGGGCGTCGGTGGCGTGAAACAAACATTTGCAATTCGCCGACAAGTTGTAGATCTCATGAACGACGCCGAGGACAACGACGAAGGTTCGAAGTAGAGCGTGCTCGGGGATTTCTTTCGCGCCTCCGATCTCAGATAGACCGCGCCCGCCAACAACACCAGCGCAATCGCAATCAGAACTTTGTTGCGCCAACTCTTCCACACTTCTTCCGGGCTCGGCATGAAGCGGGCGAGCAAGGCACCGGCCGCAAGCCCGGTAAGCAATCCGCCCAGGTGTGCCGAGTTGTCGATGCCGGCGCTAAGTCCGAAGAATAGGTTGTAGCCGGCAAAAAGGAGCAAACTCTTCAGCGTTTTCTGGATCGCTTCCTTCGGAATGGGAAGTTTGCCTAAGTACAGCGCCGCAATCAGGGCGCCCGCCAATCCAAAGATCGCACCCGAGGCGCCCGCCCCGATCACCATCGGATGCCACCACAGACTTGCCAGGCTGCCGCCAAAACCGCTCAACGTGTACACCAGAAAATAAGTCCAGCCATCGAATACGCGTTCGGCCAGCGCCCCCAGGTTCCACAGGCACCACATATTGAAGAACAAGTGAATGATTCCAATGTGCAGGTAATTCGACGTCAACAGGCGCCAGGGCTGCGTCCCTAGCGATAGCGGACCCCAGTTTGCGCCCCACCGCAGGAGTTGTTGAACGGTGGGTTGCAGTGGAGATATGCCGCTAACCACCGTTAAGACGAACACCGCAAGGTTGGCTGCGACCAGGGCCAGAGTGAAAGGTTCCCGCCGAGCTGTGAAGGCCAGTTTGGACTCAGGTTGGGCTGCTGGTGGAGGTATGTCAGCCGAGGCGTTGGAATATGTCACCGTCGCTTTGCGACAATCAGGACACACGCCCTTGGCATCTCCCCATGAAAGTCCTGACAACTCACGTCCGCAATCTGTGCAATTCGCCAAGTGGAAGAGCCCTAACCATCAGCATACCCGAACTTCAAAAAAGGCGACGATGGCACGTCGGTCAGATTGGCTTTTCTGACGACAATGCGACTCAGCGGCACTATCTTAGACACATGTCTAATCTGATTCCGCGGTCAACGTGTTGTGCTACAGCGGCCATTATGTTGCTGCTGCACGGGATGGGCCCTAGCGCCGATAGCGTACGCGACAATGCGGTCTCGCGCCAGGTCGTCGAAGCCCGTCTGAGAAGATATGGCGGCGATAACAGGCAACGCGAGGCAACGCTCAAGAAGATGTTTGCTGAAGCTGGTTGCGACCAGCAGCACGTTTCCGCACAGGCAGTGAAGGGATCCAGACTGCCTAACGTCATTTGCTTGCTACCGGGCAGCTCCGACAAGGTCATCATTGTAGGAGCGCACTTCGATCGTGTTTCCGAAGGTGACGGAGTCGTCGACAACTGGAGCGGTGCCTCGCTGCTGCCATCCCTGTACGAAGCGGTAAAGAGTGAACCGCGCAAGCACACCTACATTTTCATTGGTTTCACGGACGAAGAGGTGGGTGAAGTCGGATCGCGGTTTTATGTCCGACAAATGACCAAGGAACAGGTCTTTGCGGCCGAGGCCATGGTGAATCTGGACACGCTGGGGCTGGCACCGACAGAGATCTGGTCGAGTCATTCGGACAAGCGACTACAGGGTGCACTTGGGTACATTGCCAGGCAGTTGAACGTGCCCATCTCAGGAGTTAATGTGGAGCAAGTTGGCAGCACAGACTCGGAGCAGTTTGCAGCGCGCAAAATTCCCAGCATCACGATACACTCACTGACCCAAGAGACCTGGAATGCCCACATCATTCACTCATCGAAGGACAAGCTTTCGGTTATCCGTCTCGACGACTACTACCAAACCTATCGCTTGCTCG
>Ga0207646_10000496_pt1 | contig 52739 bp, 71 predicted proteins | sample KBSK5502metaG_FD_184343 | JGI IMG/M metagenome (GOLD analysis project Ga0207646, IMG submission 184343) | Corn, switchgrass and miscanthus rhizosphere microbial communities from Kellogg Biological Station, Michigan, USA - KBS K5-50-2 metaG... | ecosystem: Host-associated > Plants > Roots >...
TCTTCCGATCTCTTATCGCCCTGAAGTCTGGATTGAAAAAGAAGCCTTGTCCGGTGTCTTTGAAAACGTCTGCAACGAACTAGATGTACCGTTCTTTGCCTGCCGTGGCTACACGTCGCTGTCTGAGATGTGGAGAGCGGCGCAACGCCTCCAAAGGTACAGCCGCGAAGGGCAGTCACCGTTAATCCTTCACTTTGGCGATCACGATCCAAGCGGCATTGACATGAGCCGTGATATCGCTGACCGCCTCGAAATGTTTATGGGCGACGATGTTATAGAGGTAAATCGTCTAGCTCTAAACATGGATCAAGTCGAGCAATACGACCCGCCGCCAAATCCCGCAAAAATCACTGACTCACGCGCTAAGGTTTACATTCAAACTCACGGCGACGAGTCTTGGGAATTAGACGCCTTGCAGCCTGACGTGTTGGCGGAGCTTGTGCGCGGGGCGATTTACTCTGCGCGGGATGAAACCGTATGGAGCAAAGCAGTCAAGCGCGAGAAAAAAGAACGCCGCACCTTGGAAGCGGTCAGCAGTAACTTTGCCGATGTCAGCAAGTACGCACAGAAGCAAGGATGGCTCCGCGCATGACCCGCGAACTAAAGTACAAAGACCCGAACATGTATAACGAAGCGGTGCTGAGTTACCGCGAGCAATTCAACTTAGTTCCTAATCGCGGATTTCGTCAGGACATAGCAGTAACGGTAAAGACTTATGATGATCTACTTATTTGGCAAGATTTACTGGCGCATTGGGGCTACAACGACCGGCAAACAGGGAAATGGAAAGCGAGAAACCCGCTTGACGTGAAATCACTTTTAACTTGCTTTGAATTTAAGCAACGCGAGGCGCAGCGAAAGAAAGATGAAATTCAGCAGAAGGCTTTACGAGACAGTAGCAGACAAGGGATTCCCGCACGGTCTATTCGGCCAGTGCTTGAACCCGACATGTTCCGTTTATCAAAAGGGGCGAGCGGTTGGCGCGGATGAGTGGGTTGAATTCATGGTGACGCAACTTCCGCGTTGTAAAAAGTGTGGTGAGAAAATTGAACTTGAGCGCATCCCTACTTGTTTGTGATGTTTCAATGTTCCGAGAGGGATTATGAGCGAACATTTTTGTGAACGCCGAGTTGGTCGAATCGCACCCCGAGAGTGCGGACGAAAGGCTGTCGAGGAAATTGACGGCAGGCACTTCTGCAAAAGGTGCGCATCTGTTGAGCGCAAAGTTGTAGCTAATCGCGCTCAGAAATGGGAAGATGAAGCGGCGCTAGATCGAAGACGCGCGGAACTGTCAACGCGGATGAATAAGGCGGCGAGAATGTTACATCTCAGCACTGCTTCGCTTGATACGTTTGGTGCGGGTCTGCTGACTGGACGGGTCAATATCTCACTCGAAGAACTAGAATCTCTCGCGCAGAAACAGTCATGAGTGAACCTAAAGCACACGAACATTGGTGCGAGCTTAATAGTCATTTCAGGTGGAATTATGTCTGTGAAAAACAAACCGGAAGAACAACCCGACAGAGCGGAAATGGTAAGGCGCGTATTGACGGGCGATCATTCGTTATGCTGTGACACTTATAAGGAAGCGTGGTTTGGGCCGTGCCCAATAGAATTTAGATTGGCGATACGGGAAAGACAAGAACGTGATGCTCAAGCAGAAGCATTGCCGGAAATGTGATGGTCAAACACGGCACAAGGCAAAGATTCTGGCGCGGGTGCAAATGTACCCCGTGTCGTTCGGCGGTCAATGAGTATCGGAGAAAACTTTATCTCAACAAGGCCAAAGGAATTCAGCGCAAGCCGTTTGTGAAATCAAATTATGCAAAAGCGCATCTAAGACACTTCGGAAGCCATCGGCGAGCGGCAAAGATAACCGGAGTGGGCCAATCAACAATCTCGCGGATATTCCGTAATGCGGTAAAACATATTAGAGTAGAAACCGAACGGAGGATTTTGGCGGCATGACCCAACCACAACTAACTTTTACAGATTCACGAGCGAGTCAGTCGGAAGCTATGTTGCGCGATCTAAAGTGTGGTGCTGTATTGGATTGTATGAGCATCTTACAAGCCTACAACTGCAATTCAGGCAAGCAGAGAATATTTGATTTGCGCGAACGCGGCTGGAACATCAAAGGCGAGTGGGTTGAGTTGCCGAATAAGAAAAGAATCAAACGCTGGCATCTCGATTTAGCACAACCGTTCATCGCACGAAACGGAAACGCCAAGCCTAAAAAGTTTTCACTGGAAAAGATAAAACAGATCGCTAAGGACGAAGCAAAGTCTCTTGAGGAGCAACTACTCTTTTCGAGATTGATTGTGAGGCTTGAACGATGAGTGTCACATGGGACGCAAAGCGCAACTATTGGACTGACCCGCATGAAGTGACGATGCGCGATATTCTGACGAATGCCCGTAGGCTGATCGCAGAAGACGATTACTCCGTGCGCGATGCTATCTATACGTCAGCAGTCAACGGAGAATCAGATAGCGCGGCGGTAAAAATCATCTTTAATGAGTATCGTTGCAATAGTCCGGTGATGCCAAAAGGTGACGTGCTGGCAGTTTTTGACAAGGTACTCCGGGAAGTATGACCTTGCGAAGGGGGGAGGCAGAAAATGAAAAAAGAGAAAATGGTTGAAGTGACAGTGTGCGACTTCTGCAAACAAGAAAAGGAAACACGAACTTGTGCTGGGTGTAAGGCCGATGCTTGCGTGTTATGTTCTGTAGTGCTCAATGTTCACGTGACAACGTGGCGTGAGGTTAAAGACTACTACACGGGCACGATGAACATTGGCATCGCGTCGCAGCCTGATTACAGCGGCACATTCTGCAAGTCTTGCTCACCAGAAGACGCGCTCAAGACGGTTGGATTCACAAAGCGAGCGAAGGCCGCATGAGCCTCAACCCCGCCACATTTAATGAAGCGAAAGATCGCGCAAATCGCTACAACCTAAAGCGACGGGAAAAGTCGCGTTCTAAGCCCCCCAAACTCACTTTAACCCGCAAGCCTCTCTCCAGCGGAAAAGGGGCGCAGGGGGCAATCTCGCGCAAGCAGGGACTATCACAGCGGCCAGCTAAGAGACTCAAGGCGGGGAAAAAGACTAAGCGGTGGAATTCAGTGCGGGCGCAGCTTAAAAAGGCTTTTGCAAAACGTGAGATTACACGGTGCGAATTTGGTTTCATCCGGCACGAATGTTGGGATGATAACGGCCTGTCGTTTGCCCACTCGCACAAGCGAACCGATCCGCATTTCCAAATGTATGCCGTGGCGCTGGCTTGTTTGAACGCGCACCGCATATTGGACGAGGTATTCAGCCATGATCAAATGGCGATAGCGGTGTTTCGGGCGATAGAATCTCGTGGCGGGGTAATCAGACCATGAACCAAGTATCGTTTACGCTGAACGGAGCACCGATTCCTAAGCCTCGGCAAACCCGAAGGGACAAGTGGGCACAACGTCCTTGTGTGATGAGGTATCGTGCATGGGCAGACTTAGCGCGAATCGAATACCGCAATGCAAAGCAACGAGCCTTTCCCGATGTGCGATTCTTAGGGACAGTGAGGCATTCTCGCATTAAGGCGGTGGCGTTTTTCAAGCTGCCTCCATCATGGAACGCGGCCACAAAAGCAAAGATGCGCGGCCAGCCACATACCCAGAGGCCCGACGCTGATAACATTCTTAAAGCGGTGGGCGATGCTTTATTTCCGACCGGCGACGAACACCTACACGATATGCAGATTAGTAAGTTTTGGGATGACGGGAACGGAGCGCGAACGGTAATAACTCTGTTCTAAAGATTAGTTGTTCCTTCTCTTAAAGACTTAATGATTTCGTTGGCTGCGGCAACAAAACCTTGAAATGGCTCGGCGTTCACTTTAGAAAACTCAACCGCAACTTGCCACTCATCCCGCTTTGCTTTCACGCGATCTATTAGTGCCTCTCTGTTGGTAGCGACGATGTTCAATAGCTCATCAACATGCCAAATCGCAGTTTGCAAATCGAACTCTCGGCCTTCAGCGAATAGCCGCTTACGCGCTTCTTGAAATGAACAAATCGTTTCAACCTCTCGCGTTGTTTCTTCATCTGACTTGGATGGAGTAGTGGCGGCTGCGGCTGCGCGTCGTAATCCTAAGTCGCTTGGGCCAGTGAACGCATAGCAAGGGAGGCACATGCCACTGCCATCAGCGTAGGGAGTTTTGCACTCTGGACAGTTTGTCAGGTCAGCCCCGCAAGTAGGACACCCGCGCTCTACTTTACCTGACGGAGCGGGAGAAGCAGCAGCTTCAAGTTCTGCGATGCGAGCGCGGAGTCTGTCGCGTTCTTGAACTACATCTCTAACTTGATCGGCAATGACAAGCCAGTGGGTTGATTCCAGTCCGAGCGCATCACGCACGTTATCAACAGTTTCTTCCATGTCCCGTGCAAGTTTCTCATGGCGCTCACAGTGGGCACGCGGCGCGGGAGTAGCGACTAGATCGGCGCGGCGATACCGCTGCATGATGACTGCAAGCTGGCACTGCGCCGTAGCATCCAAGTTATATTCCTTGATGAACGCTTGGGCCATCTCAACTGCGGTTTGCTCTTGCTCCGGCCCTGTGTCTATGTCTGGTTGTGGCGCGGTCTGCGAATCTTTATGTCGTGGATGCCGTAGATCGTTTATGCCGGTTGTTGTTGAATCGTTATCTGTCATCAGAGTTCTCCTTGACCAGATCGTAAGTCGCCGCAAGGATGGCAGGCTTAATCGGGTAGTAATGAACGCCGTCAGGTTCCGGCGCGATCCAATCCCCATCTTCCAATTCAACAGCCTGATTATTGTGCGCAGTGTGAACGTGCGGGCCTAGCGTTAATCCTATTTCGTTACAGCTTGCGCATACACCTTTGGGCCAGCCGTTCGGAACATTGTGATACTGCTCGAATTCAACGATGATTGGTTTCTTCCTGAATTTAGCCATTGGAGTTCTCCTTCATCTGATGATTGAATAAACAAGGCGAGCAAGGCAGCGGCGCTCAGTGTTTGTTGTGCGGATAGTCGTACATACACTCTATGTCTTCACATTCTGCTGGGCGCTTTCGCCTGCTTACTTCCTCTGCCTCGTATTGTTTTAGTTTCTCAATGGCGCGTCGAAGCCACAGCAGCATTTCATCTTGCGTCTTCCCTGCCCCCGCGCTGCCGCCATATCGCAAATCAACAAGGCTACGAATGTCCTCTACGAGTCGATTGTACGGCTCACGATAGCGGTCTTCGGTCAGCGGATAAGTAGAAGTCACCACGTAGAACGAAATGCCGTAGCAACTGCCCAGTTTCTTTCCGCCTGTTGACTCAACCGTGAGTCGTGGTCTGGTTCGCTTGTAAACGTATTCCACTTTCAATCCTCCCAAGCCAAATCTTCTGCATCATTTTCCGCCTGCTCCGCTGCGGCTGACCGCAAGCAACGCTCACACTCGCCGTCCGCGTTAAGGCCGAAGCCATCAACATCACAAAACTGCGATGGTTCAGGTGAATAGTTAGCATCCGCAAAGGCCCGGTAATGCTCCCCACTTCCCAGTACAATACGATCTGAGGCTTCAGCGGTGGCATGTAAAGCATTTCGTAGTATGTCGTCTGTGGTCATTGGTTCTCCCGTTCCTGCTCGTTAATCAACGCATGAGCACCGAGAATGATACTCACCAAAACCCTGCGTAGCTCGTTGGGCTTGTCAGTGAAGTATGTATTCCTTGTGTTCATGTAGTATTCATCAGCGGCTTTGAACGCGATTCGTTCAGCCCCACGACCGGGGCATTCCTGATTCGGCTTCCACTCGCCCATTGGAAGCTGACAATAGAAGCAACCCGTTTGCCCTGTCTTTGCTTGATGTAGCAACCTTATCTCTCCAAGTGGCGGCGCCGTAGTGGCGTTACTCATCGTGATATAATCTCCTAGTTCTTTGATAATTGTGTTGCCTTTTATATTGGCTCAACGCCTTCAGGAAACACGCGATGAGTGAATACGGGTTCAACTCCATCCGTGTCGTATCCAATCAGCATCGTTTCAAAGTTTCCGAAAAAGCGCTTCTTGGTAACTCCGCGCAACGCAGCAATAGTCTTTCCGGGGTCGAAGTCCGCGTCGTCCTTGTCGGGATTAAATCGCTCACCTAGCACGACGTTCAAGTTGCTGATGAGGTGCGCACGAATCGCGTCGTTCTCCAGACTATGACATTTGGCATGTTCGGGGCGCTTCGTTAAATTCCAAAACGTATCAGCCTTGTAGCCGATCAGCTTCTTGTTTTCATCGTACAGCCCGATTCGATATTCAATCATCGTCCTCCTCCATTCTCCCCACTGTCAGCTTGTGCGAGTGCGGTGTCAATCATCTGCAATGCAACCTTGCGTTGCTGTCTTTGCTTTGGCGGCAGGATGTCTATTTCAGTTCGCGCATACCGTAATGCCCCCACCATCGCATCAAACGCCGCATCTCGATTTACTGCGCGGACTATTAACTCGACGTGTTCTGGCAAGATGTCAGCGATTAGAATAATCCGTCCGCTTGCATCCTTGATTTCGTGACGTGTCTCGCCGTGGAACAAAGTAGCCGTGATCGGCGTAGCTAAGTCTGCTGTTGCTTTGGTTGTGGTGTCGGGTTGCGTTGCGGGGCACACTTCGCCTGCGGGGTGATGACACGTTCCGTTATCGTGCGTCTCTATTGCTGCGATCCTCGCGTCAAATTCTTTTTGTTTGATTGCCATTTACTCTTAATTCTCCTTTGTCGTGGTTGGGCCTACAAGTTCACTTCGTTTTCCAAGTTGCTGAAAGCGTCGGCTGTCTCTGATTCAGGAATCTCAACGTCTTCTGGTTCTTCTAATTCGATTTCGCCGCCTGAGATTTCCTGCCACGAATCGCGCCATTCTCCGAACGCACTAGCGGCATCGCTTTCCTGCCACTTTTCGGAGCGCTCGTTGATGTAATTGTCAATCTCGTTCCAAACGTCACCACAGAAGCCTTCTACCTCGCGGATTACATCGTTGTAGGCTTCGATTGCAACTTGAACCGGCCCCCACGCTTCGCGCTTGGCTTCGTTGAACTTGTTGATTGCGTCTTGTAGCTCGTTCTCATGCCGCGCAATCTGTGTGCCTAATTCATCTTTGCGTTTGGCGTCGTCTTTGGAAATTCGTTTCATTGTTTCTCCTCGTTAGTTGTCCGTCTTCTCACTTACCAAGATTAAAGACTTCATTTGAGAAAGCCGCCCCTTTGGAGTTTCTTAAGGTCGGCTAATAACTCAGTGAATGCCTGAATTTGATACTCAACTCCCGCGATGACACTGAGCCAGTTTTTCGCCTCGACATCTTTGCGAATCAAATCCATATCCCGTTTGGCGCGTTCGGTAACTTCGCCTATCGGTGTTTCTTCGTATGTCATTTCTCAATTCTCCTCTACCTGTGTGTTGGGGGTTTGTAGCTATGCGGCTGCTTGCTGCGCCCGTGCGAATCGCGGCACAAAGCAATCTTCGATCTGCCCCGTTTTGCGGTTGATGTGACGACGGATGCCAAACACGTCATGGGCAAAGTCGAACGGTTCCGCAGCCAATAAATCGTTGAGCTTCAACGGACAACCGTTAGCGTGCGCCGCCGTAACATCCATCATGGCTTCAACGCGCGGGTAATCGAAGTTGCGAGCCTTTGCCATAGACGCCGCGCGATCCGCGATTTCCACTATGGTCACATGTTCATCTTTGCTGACGCTGAAATTTATCATTTTAGTTGACTCCTTCTTAGCTTCTATCGTCCCCCGAAGTGACTAACCTCAACGAACGTAAGGTCTAGACGCTTCGGGTAGGTTATTTAACCGTCGTTGTTGACGCCGCGCTAATCGTTCTTGAATCGCTACTAAGCGCAGTTGCAGCGGATCGTGTTCCCAGTCAGGATTAGCGCGGTAAGCATCCAACGCGCAGCGAGCGATTTTATGCGCCAACACTGCGGCTTGAGTACAAAGCTGTTCGCCTAGAAAATCGCGTTGCGGCCTGCAAACATGCCACGGTGTTAAGTTGCTATACGCCCCGCCGTTGTGTTTGTAGAACGGGCCAGAATGATGCGGATCGCGATGAACGGGAAGTGCGAGCCATTTGCCATTGCGATTCTGCCACCAGAAAATCTCCGCGCCGCACGTTCTACACTTGCGAACTTGATTCTCTCTGATTGTAGTATTTCTGAATCCCATTTAGTTCATCCCCTGAAGCAAGGACAAGATACAGTAACGTAGACGCCTTGTCTACTGTCAATGTGACCGATTAGCTTCACAGAACTTAATCAGGGTTAGGACGTATTCATCTCGGACGCTGGGGTTGCCGCGCAGAATATTCTTCAGTGTGCCGTCTGAAATACCTGTCTTTTCAGTGAGTTGCGGGATTGAAAAGTCTAATGATTTCAAGACCGCGACAAGGGATTTTGCTGGTTCTGTTTCGGGGTTGACTTTATCGATCCATCGGCCTCGATGGGCTTGCATGTGATGAACGCGACAAAGCCAGTTTACCTCTAAGGGTTTTGAATAGTCTTTATGGTGAGCGACGGTGTTAGGGTCGGCGCAGACCTCGCATGGCTGTTGGACAATCTCGCCGTTTGCTATTGCGCTCGCAACTTGACTGTGCGCAGCGGTCTTAATGCGCTGCTCGTTGCTTACTAAATGTCGGCGCTTAGTGAACGGCTTGCGTTGGACTTCCTCGAACGGTGGGCGCAGTAGATTAACGAGAATGCCCTTTCCTTCGAGGTTTTTAAGTTCCGCGCTTTCAATTTGTCTGACACGTTCCCGCGTTATTTTAAAGTTGGCGGCGATTTCTTCTAAGGTGCGATCGATGGCGTCAATTAAGCCGTGACGCATCATTAGGATTACTCGCGCTCGATCATCGTTGATGTGTCGGATCGCTTGTTCGGCCTGAGCGCGTCGCGCATCAATCTTTTCCATGCGACGATAGTGCCTGAGTGCTCTCCTTGCTCCGGTGGGTAGTGGGTCTTTAGAATAATCGGAGCCTGCAAATAACACAGCGGCGACTCCACCACTGAGGACGCTGGCCGCAATCAACACAGAGTTTTGCTTTGTTTCGTTTTTGTCTGAGTTGGGCCGCGTGAACACGCATTTCCTCAAGGTGAGGTTGACACATTGTATGTCCCTTAACGGGTAGCTGCGTACAAGCAGTGCTTCCCCAGCCACACAGCCCCTTCGCCTTGTGTGCGCCGCGCTCAACCTTAAGTGCGTCGAGGCAATACCGACAGTAAGTTTTCCCGCTTTCCGGTATTCGTGGACACTTAAGGCACGACCCTTCAGGCTTTACGTCGCAGTGCTTTCGTGGCGGGATTGGAATGCCGCGCTCTATAGTTAAACTTTCCATGCGCGGTACGTTCCGTCCTTCAATTTACGAACAGTAACCTTAAAGCCAAGTTGCCGAGCAATCGACCGAATACTTTTATCCATGCTCTTGGTAGGCGTAGCGTCTGAATAAGCAAAGCTGTCGCCTGCGTCCATCTCGCCTAAGACCTTTCGGATTTCGGCGGCGAAGCTCCCGTTCAAATAGCTGGCACAACGGGAATGCCCTTTTCAATAGTAAACATAAGAACGAGTGTACAGCACGTCTAGTCCGCTGTCTACTGTAATCTTCAAAAAGAAGTAGACAAGCCGTTTATTTGTGTGATAGGCTCAGTGACTATGTACTTCGGTCTAACAGAAGCGGCGAAAGAGATCGGCATTTGTAGAGCGTGGCTATACCGCAAATACTTGCCGAAATATCCACCCAAAAACATTGGCGGCTGCCCCAAGCTAACCATCGGGCAGGTTGAAAAGATAAAAGACGAGCACGGTAAATCCACCGCCTCCACAGCTAGAGGGAAGAAGAATGGCAAGTGAGCCTCCAATCCAATACGAGTCAACAGCGGCCGCGTTGCTCAATGAATACGAAGAGACGTTTCCTAATCAGCCGGACATCGGTACGAGGGTTCAGGTTACGGACTTGAGCGGCAATCTCATTCCGACGCCAAGTTGGCTGATAAATTATCGCCATCCAGAGCGAACGGAAATTGACAGGCTGAAGGACTCCGCTCCCCCTCAAGCGTAAGAGGCTCTTATGGAATACGAAATCATCATCCGGCCAAAGCCGATAGTCGAGTTTGAAAGTGTCGAAGAATTGCGCAGGCACATTGAGCGGCTGCGTGAGCAACAAAGCCAAGAGCCAAACATCAAACACAACCCAAAGGAACTATTGGCACTGACCGCGCTGCTTGAACGCGAGGAGCGACTCCGAAAGGTTAAGGCGGCAATAGATCGCCAAAGAGCGGAATTGCGCGCCGAGTCTATTCCGTCTGACCAGTTACTTGAGCTACTGCAAGCGCACAAGCCCGATCCGCCTCTTCAGTGAAAGTCTGAAGACTGACCAAGGCAGAGCGATTCCCTGCTCGAAATACCTCTTCTTGCTCTGTGGGCGAGTGAAAGAGACGAGATCAAAATGCCTTGGCCGTACTTATACTAGCTTTACTCTCTGTTTCCAGAGTTCGAGCATTTAGGACTCGGACGTATCGCTTTTGCTGGATCAACTACCAGCCCGTTGCCGAGGAAAGGTTTCAGAAAGCTATTTCGCACAGTTGCAGCTTCGCCGTGTACACTTCTACTCTGAATTTTCTCGCGCGCTTCAGATGATAAAGGAACGCTAAACATTAGTGTTTTCGGCTTATGTTCGCGTTGGAAACGGGCTGAATGAGGCGGGATACCAATGGCCTATTCCCAATCAACAGGAATCATGCTACAGTGCTTTCAACTCAGGCGCAAGAGTTTTCTCAATCAACACATGGAGGCCGCCGCGACCGTTAAAAGTTTCGGCGGCTGAAGTGTTTCTGTGGTAGAATGTTTTCACTTCACACTTAAGGCGTATCCCCGCTGATAGCTTGAAGTCGGGGGCGGTTGGGTTGCAGCCTGAGCCGCCCAAACTTTTCAAATGCTAAACACCGTCACTAGCACCAGCTATTGCTCCCTTAGTGGGCACGTCCGCGCTTATGCCGGATCGATTGAGGCACGGCCTGACACTTGTCACTGTGGCGCGGTTCGATTTGTTCGCTGTGTTTGTTCGTGCTGCGGAGACTGGCACGAAAAGGCCGTCTCGAACACTGAGGCCCTTTCGCCGTTTGAGCCGTCAGACGCCTTGCGGGGCGTTCTCGATCTAAACGGCGGCGCTACCACATTCTAATAACCGTGTTCAAACAAGTTTACTATTGCATTCTAGTAGCTAAATAGTGCTATGATGCGGGGTGTAATGGGCAGGCCGCAATTAGAAATTGATCCTGAGCAGGTTAGATTACTTGCCGAGTGCTTCTGCACGAATGAGGAAATCGCCGCGAAATTGGGTTGTTCGCCTGACACTCTTACCCGTCGTTTTGCGGAATCATTAAAAAGCGGTAAAGATAGTGCGAAGTCTTCTCTTCGAGTAAATCAATTCAACCTATCCAAAACAAACCCAGCTATGGCAATATGGCTTGGTAAGCAGTATCTAGGACAGAGAGAACCAAAGGTTGCAATCTCAATTGAAGATATCGACGGCCTCATTGCCGCAGAACTGGCGCGAATGGCCGGACGAAGCCAAGATTCAACTTTTGGAGAGACTGAGAGCAACGCAGTCAGTTAGCTACCTCCCTCAGCAGCCTACAGAACGCCAAAGTCTTTTCCTTTCGTTAAAATCTGATAGAGAAGTGTTTTATGGCGGGGCGGCAGGCGGCGGCAAAAGTTCTGCGTTGCTCATGGGCGCATTAGAGTACGTTGATGTGCCGAACTACTCTGCTTTGTTACTGCGGCGAACGTATGCAGATTTGTCTAAGCCCGGCGCGTTGATGGATCGTGCTAATGAATGGTTAAAGAATAGTTCAGCAAAGTGGAACGATCAAAGGAAACAATGGACATTCCCCTCTGGCGCAAAAATCACTTTTGGCTATCTCGACACTGAGAATGATAAGTTTAATTTCCAGTCAGCCGAGTACCAATACATAGCGTTTGACGAACTCTCGCAGTTTACGCGCACACAGTATCTCTATCTGTTTTCACGCCTCAGGCGGCTGGTTGGTTCGGACGTGCCTCTGAGAATGCGCTCAGGCTCAAATCCGGGCGGTGTAGGCGGGCGTTGGGTCTATGATCGATTCATCCCTGACGGCTTCACTCCGTTTGATGCTCAGGAGTCTAAAATCCACTGGAAAGAGGGGCTTGATGAAGATGGCAGGCCGTTTAGGAGGGCGTTTGTGCCGGCGAGATTGCATGATAATCCGCACTTGGATCAAGGCGAGTACGTTCAAGCATTGAACGAGCTTGATCCTGTAACTCGTGAGCAGCTTTTACAAGGTGATTGGCAGATTCAAGAGCGCGGGGACATCCTCACGACTTACTCAGAGAGGCACGTGGTTATTAGTTGGAGTGATTTCAACCGAGTGCTTGGACGTAACGGTAAGAGCATACCTAACACTTGGTTAATTGACGTTTATCAGGATGCGGGCATGACTGAGGCGCATCCGTGCGTTACGTCGTGGTTTGCTTCTGCGCCGAAGAATATCGATCTGGATAACGCGGCCTTGGATCGTCGCGGAGGTGTGAAGCTGCAAGGCTCGGTGTTCCTTTATCGAGGTTTGACGGTTTACGATTGGACGACTAAGCAACGAGCAGAACGCATTAAACAGGTAATGGGACGGGAATTTGAACGTGCTAGACGCTGGCAAATGAGCCACGAAGCAGCAGATGAACGAGCCGGTTATCGCCGTGAGCATGATTTACCCTTCAGCGCATGGCCGACCGGGAAGAATCGCGGCGTGGCACAACTCCGAACAGCGTTTGAATTGAGGGATTTAGATAAACCTAACCCGTTTCACCCTGATGTTATGGGCCATCCGTTGCTATACTTGATTGTCGATGACGACCAGATTGGCTATCCGAAGGATGACGATGGATTGGCTAGGCATCGGGCCGAAATTCCTGCATACCATTGGGCCATGCCGAAATCAGGCGATCCGCCACTTCAGTTAGTCCCTTACTCGCTTTTTAATGACGCTATAGACACGATGAGGGCTGCCGCCGCTGACTATTGGCCGATTGCTTTACCTCTTACCCCCGCCGAAAAGGTCAATGAAGCTCTCCCCGATCCTCTTAAGTCTGCATCTATTCAATCCACCGAAGACACAGAGAAAAAAGGTCTGTTAATGGTTGCGAGAGCGATTAAATCTCAAGAGATCATTAGACAACAGAATAAGCCTAAGACTCGTTCTGCCACGTTGAGGTACAGGAAAGAGATATTGGGTGGGTAGAGGTTGTATAACATTCCGCTTGTTATACGCTTCCTGTTCTGTTATACAATCCTGCTCATGGCTGAAACTGAATTGAAGGCATTTCGATTGCCGCACGATGTTATCGCGGCGATTCACGAACGAGCGGCAGGAGTGCGCAGCGAGACGGCGGTGGTAATTGAGATGTTGAGGTTTGCGATGGCCGGAAAGTCGCCCAAGTCATCAAAGCGTGAAGTGGTCGCAGCGCAGAAGCGCAAAGCCGAAGACCCGCTTTCGACTGTTGTAGATCGAAATGATATTGACTACGTGAACCCCGATGAATTACCGAGCGGTGGATCGGTTGCGTCGCTGGACGCTGTTGGGCCGCTCGCGTCGGACGGTCGCGGGAGGGCTTCTGTTGAGAACTGGCGAGCCGGACGCAAGCCGCTATTGAAGCCATCGGAGCGTAAGGGGAAATGATAGTTAATCAGGACGGTATTGAGTTCATGATTCGCCTTAATGGTTCGCCGCCTCGTGCGACTCTTACGCTGCCGCCGACCTATGCGAACGGGTGCATCGAAGTCACCGCTGACGATTGCTCTATTGACATTGACCCAATCGGATATCATCTGACGCAGGGACATAAGGTGATACTTGTGGCTGATTCTGGTGCTTGGCATTCGGCTGAGATGGTGAAGGAGGAGAAGTGAGCCGCCCGTTTTTGGCAATTATCACCGACTTTAATAACTCGCATTCGCGGTTGCCGATGCGAGCATTTCGCCATGCGGATGCTGCCCGTGAGTGGGTCGATCAGGTTCACGCGCTGTTGTGTGCAGATATTGACAACAACAAGAGCGATGATTACGTTGAAACCGCGTTCTTGTATCGGATTGCGAAGAACGGACGGTGCATTAAGATTGATGAATTCTCCGGTCTTGATCGCGGTGACGGACTGGCTGGCGGCTGGGAATTAGAATGTAGCTGGCGTCACGCCGAGGGCGGTTGGGGATGTTCTCGTTCGCGTATGAAAAACAAGACGGTCTGTGGTTATCACTCTAACCCGAAAAACCAAAGCTATTGTGCGGGGGAAGAAGGACTTTTTGCTGGCACACACGAACCGTATTACAAGAACGAACGTGCGCGGATTGCTCGACTTCGCGCCGATATTAAAGACGATCCATCGCCACTTAGCGGCCTGTTTCTAAAACTCGTAAAGAGGGCTTAATTTTCAAAGACCTGATCTAATTCTACCATGCTATTGAAGGTGAGGGAGAGATGAAAGCACGGGAAATCATTCGCGAGATTTTGATATTTGCGGCTATCGGCGTGAATGTCTTTTTGTGGGGTATTCAATGGGGCGCTGCGCGACAAGATGCCGCGTGGAACAAGGCGCTAAAAGAGAAATTGGCTGAGTATCAATGCGTTAAGAAATCTGAAACCGACGGAGCGCCTACTGGTGAGCCGCCATCGGAGAGAGGAAAGAAGTGAGGGCAATTCTTTGGCGCATCTTCCGACGTTGGTTAGACGCTCCGATTCTTGCTATGACTCGGACTCGCGGGAAGATTCACCTGTGGCGTGCTGATGGTGCAACTTGTGAACTTCCCGACTTGCCACCTGATTCTGCTGCTTGCCGGGACGACGCGAACTGGCGCGATGTGCGATGGAAGCACGCCGCCCCCAGAAACTAATTGCTCTAAAACATAATAGGGTTTAGAATCCGCTTCGATGCTACCCTATCGCAGACACCGGAATGGCGGCGGAAAGATTTATGGTGACGTTGCCGACGTGTCACGCGATACGTTTCTTGATCGCACTGCCGCCGTAACCGGCAACTCCTCTGTGGCCGCGTCTCAGATTTACCAGCACTCGCATGTTGAAGATGCTTCCTTTTTTGAGGCGATCACTTACAATTCCTATGTTCAGGGTAGCTTTATATATAAATCTCGCCTAGCTGATTGTGCCGTAATTGACTCAACCATTCGCTCTCATTATGGTAAGTGGCCCGTGCTTCATGGTACTCGATTACGCGGAGTGCATGTTGAGGGTGATTGGCTGGGAAGTTGGGCGCTTGATGGCCCCTATTACATCCGTTCCGGTGTTTGGACTCGTCCACCTCGTCACTTAACCCTGTCTGATGAATCCGGTATTTATGTAGGACTAACTGAGTCAACTGAGGGACGTGCATTTATTGCTTGTAATGAGCGACCCGTGAGTGAGTGGCTTAAGAGTGGAATTCGGATTGGGTTACATCTCAAGTGGCCGAGAGAATTGTGCGAGCAGGCTTATCGGTTCATGGAAGAATTGGCAGACGTGCAGATAGAAAGAGCGGCTTAACATGCCATTTGACAACTACGCAACAAACAGAACACGCAGACCAACGGATATGTTCCTGCGAACACCAGACTGGAATCCCCGTGCTAGGCGCGATGATGATGAAGATGAGTCCGGGTGGAAGAAGTATCTGCCTCAAATGTTAGGTGGGTTTCAGGGCGGTGGATTGATGGGCGCAGGGCTGGGAGCATTAAGCGCGTGGCTGACGAAGAGGAAGAGCAAGTAAACCGTCCGTTTGCGGATTTCTTTGAGGCCCATGGTTTAGACACAGGGCTTACCATTGAACGTGAATGTGACGATCTGAATTGCATTTGCCATGTAGTGATTAAGAAGAAGACACAAGATGAATCTTCCTTTTGAATTCAAACGCAAAACTCCCAGCCCGCAAGCGTTAAGGTTTCTATCTTCCGTTGGGCCAAGTGAGCCGATGTCTCCACTTCCGCCGGGTGTCCTGCCTGAGCCGCCCGCTGATTTGGGATTGGAGATGAATACTCGTGTCCCTCTCGATTCTAATATCCCTTTGCTCGCCCCGAAAGGTGGAAGGCCGAAACTTCTTCCTCGGTTACGTCCTGAAGATGAGCTAGCAGGCCAGCAGCAGCTTCGCACTGCTGTCGGTGATTACGAACCAGAGAAGGCAAGTTGGAAAGAGTTTTTACCCTACATTATCAACGCGACGCTGTCTGGTGGAAAGCATGGGCCGATGGGACTTCTCGGTGCAGCAGGAACGGCTATTGCTCAAAAGTACATTCAACCGAAGATGCCTAATGAGGCATGGAAAGCAAAACAATTAGGCGAGACGGATAAAAGGATTGAAGGGCTGGAGAAGGATGAGACGCGCGATTTACAGCAAGAGGATGTGCGTTCAGAGATTGCGTTACGCCGATTAAAGCCGAGATTGGAACGAGAAGGCCGTGAGCAGCAGGAGAAGGAAAAGCGCATTGCGAATCTTCTGACCATGCACGACAGATTGGGCCACTATCGCCCAGAAGACATTAATGATATTGGTTCGCAGCAACTCAAGGCTCAGGCTCAGGAGTTAGGGATTGATTTAGTTCCCTATGAAGCACCGGAAAAGGCTTCAGCCGTTCCGCCTCATTTGACAGTTGGTGATACGGTCTTTGAACGAGATAAGAGTGGAAATTGGGCACCAGCAAAAGGGCTTCCCAAGGTTCCGCCGAAGGCGTCAGAAGAGAAGCCGGATTACGAAACCAGAGCGGCGTATTTTATCAAGCGGCAAAAAGAGAAAGAGGCCGAAGCTGCGGATTTGGATCAACAAATCAATGCTATCGTTCCGGCTGGACAAGATAATCAAGGCAACGCGGTTTACACCGACCAGCAGAAGGCGGTAGTTCAAAGGCTAACGACGCAACGACAGCAAGCGTTGAACGATGCGAATGATTTTAGGACTAAGGGTGATGAGGCGGCGACGATGCCTGTTGCGCCTAAAACTCAAGGGACGGTAAAGCCTGCAAAGGACGGGAAGTGGCATTACACGGTCGATCAAATCAGAGCATCACTCCAGCCGGGACAGACTTACGAAGAGATTTATGCGCAGTTGAAAGCTAATCCAAAGGTGGTGATTGAAGAGTGACCGACGCCGAGCGTGACGTAATTGAAAAAGCAAAGAACTGGGAGCGACAGCACGGGCAGTTGTTTGTAGCTAAACTCGATGAATCTGAAGTGGAATTATTTAATGCGGTGAATCGACTCAAGGAGCAACTGCCGTCGATAGATGAGAAGTAAATGCCGCCACGCGATCCCTTATCCGATCTCACCGATCCAAATCGCGCTGTTCTGAATGATCCGCGTATCCGTACATTTCTTGACGATATAGGACGGTCAGAGGGGGCTGACTACAACACGCTAGTTGGTGGTTCGCACATCAAAGACCTTTCACGCCATCCTAACAAGGTTGGACTGACAACCAAGGCCGGGCCGTCTACTGCATTCGGTAAGTATCAAATCGTTCATTCAACGCATAAATCTAAACTGGCGAAGTATGCTGATTTGGATTACTCGCCAGAGAATCAAGACTTGAGAGCGGTTGAGTTGCTAAGACAAACCGGAGCGTTGGATGCGCTGTTGAAAGATGATCGCGATACTGCGATTAAAAAAGCTGGTCGTGAGTGGGCGTCGTTGCCGGGGAGTACGTTGCCGGGAAGAAAGAACTATGCGGCATTTAAGGGATCGACTACTCAAGATGATCCGCTCACCGCGTTAACCAAACCACAGAAGATTGCCCCAAAGGTTGATCCGCTAACTGAGTTGACGCAACCGAGTGAGCCACAATTCACCCCGCAGACAGGCCGCGTCACTTCCGCACCGAAACCAACCCGCTTTCCACGAGGAGTTACTAAGGGAACGGCTACAAGTCGTAATCCTGAGTTAGTTGGGCAACGTCCGCAAATCTCACTCGCAGACTTAAAGCGGCGCGAGGAGCAGCGGTCGCCTGTTGCCCGCGCTCCGTTTGACGCGCGTAAGGTTGTTGAGTCAACCATCATGGACTACCAGCCGAGCGATACGCTGGAGGCCCAAGCTGGCCGCGATGTATTAGCTGACGAAGACACGTTGGCGGGGAATTTGAAGCACGGGTTTGATGTCTTCACCGATCCTATTGGCACGTTCACTAAATCTCGCGGACAGAGATTAGAAGAATCCATTGCCAGCAGAATAGAACAACAGAAACGAGCGTCAAGCCCTGAAGTGGTTGCCGAGCGCAAGGACTTTGGCTCACAGCCTGCGCCAATACGAGCAATGACGATGCCCGCCGGCCGTGCAGGCGCAGGGATCGTAAAGATGCTGGCCGGACTGAGTAGTTGGGGAGGGGTTGCGCCTAATGAGGCCAGTGACTATCTGAATAAACGCGCAACTTTGCTCGAAGATGCGGCGACGCTTCCCCCGCTCAACGCCAAGGGAGAGGAGATTGTTCGCGGCTTGCCGGAGAAGGCAACAGGAGCAGTGCTTGATATCGGATTTACCGTGGCTCAGTTGATTGCGATGAAGAAGGCCACGGGGATGAGTCTCAGTTCATTGATGGCAACCGAGACGGCGTTAAAGACTTCTGATAAGCCCGTGCGCGAGCGATCTGCGGCGATAGCTCATGCCTACGGGATGGGCAAGATTCTCGATCAGCATCTGTCCCGCCCAGTAAGTGCAGCTTTATTTGGTGGCCCGACAGCAGTCTCCACGGGACTTGAATACGCCCAAGGCAATATGAGTTTAGAAGACGCCTTGCTACAGACAGGTGTAGAGACGATTTCAGGCGCAGTGTTAGCGCCAAAGAGAGGGGTGAGAGGTGAGGCTACAAACCCAGAATTACGTCCGCTACCTTCTGAGGCTGGATCGCCAAATGAAGTGGCGTTGTCGCCGAGGGAAAGTTCGCAATCTGCGATGGATACACCGCGAAGCAATGAAGTCGTGGGCGCAAGACCACCGAAATTAGTAGAGGTAAAACCAAATGAGGCAAAACAAATACCCGTTCCATCTTTTGAGGGACGTGCTGGAATACCGGAAAGAGTCGCAGCGCCAACTCAACCAAGCGCAGCTGCCGAGCCAGTTAGAGCAGAGACTGCGCCGAGACACGTTGACCTTCAGCCTCGCCGCCAACGTGGTGAAAGTCGCGGCCAATTCAAACCCGAATCCCGTGCTGAAAAAGAATCCCGCAGACAGCAAGTACAAGGGGTAGAACCCACCGAGCGGCCTAATCTACCGCTCACCGAACCGCTACGGGCATCCACCGGAACTCCGCCGATTGCGGAAGGCGCAACTACGAGTGCAAGTACGCCTTCTCCTGCTCGTGAAGTGTCAACAGTTGTTGACAAAGTATCGCCGCGCTCAACGGTAGTGCGAAACGAATCCTTGCGAGCAGATCGTGCTGAACTTGGTTTGCCTGAACTAGAACGACAGAAAGGCCCAAAGGCTCAAGAGACATTTGACGAAGCTGTTAGGGCTAATACCGCCGATCCTCGCGCGCCTGATGTCTTAGTTGAGCAAGCATTACGCGGTGGGAAGAACTGGACAGACAAGGAAACCCTGCAAGTTGGCCTGCGGACTCAGGAAGTTAAGAACCGCATTCAGCAAGTGAAATCTGAGTTGGTCAAGGCTACCGACGCAGAAGTTATCAAAAACAAATCTGCCGAGTTAGAAGGCTTAGTTGATGAATACGCCAAGATACATGAGGCCGGAGAATTGGCTGGGGCGGAGTGGTCTGCTGCTGGTCGAGCGAGACAAGTTCAGATCGGTGAGGATTATACCTATAAAGGGTTAATTGCACGAGCCAAAAGCAAACTCAAACGCGATTTAACTCCTGAAGAACGAGAGAAGTATCAGAAGCAGGCGGATCGTATTGTTGAATTAGAGACTCAACTTGCTACCGCTACCGAACGCGCCACGAACAATCGAATCCAAGGTGAAATCAAACGCATTCAACGACAGACTAAGCGCGGCGAGACAAAGGCCGTGTTGGATGAAGAATTTGCTTCTCTGAAATCTCAATTAGCTCAAGCGCAGTTCGATATTAAAGAATCCGGTGTTGAGTACCGTCAAGGCGGTATCGGGTTAGCTTCCCTTGATCCTTCCGGCAGGTTGACGCCGATTATCGCCCGCATGGCTAAGAATCGAGCCAAGGCGGGAGTGAATTCCGCCGAGAAGTTGATTGATGAAGTCTATTACGCGGTCAAGTCGCAGTACGACGTGGCCCGTGATGACGTAGCAGGAATTATTCGCAATACCCTGCATGAATCTGACGATGTGCTGACCAGATGGGACGCAGCGAGACAGAAACGGTTAGTTGACCAGATCGTTGAGACTCGCACTCGGACGGTTGAGAAAGATTTTAGTAAACGGAAGCGCGAACCGCCGATTTATAACCGCGAAACCGCCCGACTGCAACGCCAGATTGACGAAACGAAAGTTCAATTCAACCGCGAGATGTACCGTGCGACTCGGAGCATGGGTGGGAAGATTTCAGATGAATTAGCCAAGGCCGCGAATGTCCCGAAGACGATCAAGAGCATGGGCGATATCTCTGCTGTGTTTCGACAGGGTGGATATTACGCGATCACGCATCCGATTCAAGGTGGGCTGAAGCCTGCTCATGACATGCTCCGATCTTTTAGCGACGCAGGATTTCGCAATGTCGAGAATAAGATCAAGAACCATCCTAAGTTCCAACAGTCAGTAAAAGACGGCGTGGAATATACAGGAGTCGATAAAGCCGATCCGCGTCTAAGTAAACACGAGGAAGGCTATTTAGGCGGGGAGTACATCGATCTGGCTGCTAGGGGAAAATACAACTATCTCGGCAAAGCGCTCAAAGGTGTTAAAGACTTCTCCGAACGTACCTTTGTCTCTTTCCTCGACTCTCAACGTCTGAATATGTACGACTCGATAACGGACGGGTTGGCAAATCCGACTCGCTTATCACGGTTGATGGGAGCGAGGGAAGGACTAAACCGTACCGAACTCGCGGCGGATCGGAAACGGATCGCGAAGGCAATCAACTCTGCTACAGGCCGTGGAAATCTGGGGAACGTTGCGGGTGTTGATTTGAATCAAGCCGCGCCGCTATTGAATATCGCCATATTCTCGCCTCGATTACTGAAGTCCCGCGTCGAACTTCTAAACAACATGTTCAATCCCGTAGCGTGGGCCAATATGCCGCGCAACGCTCGCGCTCAGATACTTCAGGATAATGTGAAGTTCATTGGGGCAACTATTGGTGTGCTTACATTGGCTAAGGCTCTTGGCGCAGATGTGAATTATGACCCTGACGACAGTGACTTCCTAAAGATTCGCGTGGGTAATACAACCTACGACACGCTCACTGGGCTACAACAACCCCTTCGTTTCATCCTGAACATGGGAGCGGCGGTTGATGCAGATGCGTGGAAACTTAGTTCAGGCATTAAAAGCGGGTTTGGCTTGCTTCCAAATCGGTTTAGTGAGGCAGATCGCTTGCGGGGAGAGCGTGGCGCAGAGACTTACGCCGGTAAATCAAAAGGCGAGTTAGTTAGCCGGTTTGCGCGTTCCAAGTTGTCGCCGATAGCAGGAACGGCAACGAGCTATATTGCTGGTGAAGACTTCATGGGGCGCAAGTTTGATGCAAAGCGAGAAGCCCGCGATCTTGTCACCCCGCTACCCGCCAGCGACATCATCGAAGCATTCAAGGAAGATGGAATTATTGGCTCATTCAAGGCGCTGCCATCGTTGGCTGGGATTGGAGTCGGAACTTATCCCGTCTCACCAGAGAAGCCCACCACTCACGCCGAAAAACTTGCCCGCAGAATCCTCGGTCGTAAGATGCCAGATGAAGCGCGGGATCAGGAGGAGATCGACCAAGATAAAAAGCTATCCGAACTACGCTCCAGAGCGCGTAAGGGTGAGGATGTGCTATCTGAACTTCAGCCATTAGTAGATTCAGGAAAGATTAAACAGAAGCGGGCTGAGAGTATTCTGAACGCTTCTGGTTCTCGATTGAGTGAAGACATTAAGAACTTCGGATTGAATGATGCGCTGATCGTGTACGACGTAGCAACGCCAAAAGAACGCCAAGACTTGCTGCCTATTCTCGTTCGGAAGAAACATTTGTTGTATGACATGACAGGAGCAGATAGAATCGCGGCTGAGAAGCGGTTGGCGAAGTTGGGAATACCTGATCGAGTGAAAATTCCACCAAAAGAGAGAGTGAGGTACATCAAAGTTCAGCCTCAGCGAGTGCAACCTCGTGTTAGTATGACGCAATGAGAAAAGACCGAATCGCCTCAGTCCTTGAGGGGCTAAATGAGAACGTCGAAATTCGCTTTGCCAAAAAGGGCGACAGACCGCGCTACACCATAATGACGCAATACCTGAATCCGAACATCATTGTAAGTCACGATTGTTTGACTACGGCGACGCGGGAATTCAATAAACAGGTTCAGGCGCAACGCAAACCGAAATGATCGCTATTATCACCATCGCCCTATTCGCTGCTGGAATAATTTATCTCCAGCAACGGTTGATTGATAAGCTCCAGCGCGAGAAATCAGAACTGTTAGATCGGTTATTTGTCAGCAAAGGACTACCACCGCAAGGAGTTGATGTGAAGGCGATCCATGAGAAGCGGGAAGAAAAGAAGTCGCAAGCCAAGACTGATAACTTACCTCGCGCTGATCCTATTACACACGCACGTCACCGACTGATCGCAGATGAACAGAAACAGTTAGGGCGAAGTGGATAAGATGCCAGAATCCCCTAAAACACCGCCGACTTTCGAGCAATTTCTAAAGAAAAAGGCGAAGCATTATCTTCAGACTTCGAAGCGAGCGGAAAATTCACGGGCCATGACGACCGTGACTCTGCTGCGGCGTCTTCGCGCTCAATCATTGTCTGACTCTTTTGGCCTTTTTTCGCCGAATGGCTCAAATAACTGGTTAGGCGACACCGGAAACTCCACCGCCTTTGCCAATATGAAATCTCTGAACATCATCAAGCCGATGGTGCAGTTGGTTTCCACTACGCTCACTTCCGCTGAGGTTAAATTAGAAATCGCCGCTTCCAACAAAGACCCCGAACTTGGCGGTGCGGCGAATATCGTTCGAGGGTTGTTTGAATACTGGAACGGTCGGAATGGGTATTGGGACTCGAATCTCAAGAACCGTTTGGCGGTAATGGTCTGCGTGGCCTACGGCTGTTACTTTCGTTCTTATTCAGATAAACAGAAACACAAAGTACCCGGCATGACTCAGCCTGACTTTGGCGAGGAGATGATGCCAACACCGGGTAAGTATGCGTGTAAGACTTGTGGATCATCCGGGCCGTTTATTGGAGAGGTGCAACCCGCTGGCGAATTTCTGATCACCCAATGCCCTCAATGCGGAAAACCTGCCGAGGTGATAGAAGAACCGGGCGAGGAATCAATGGAAGTTCCGACAGGTGAATCTCCGTTGATGGCTTTAGAGAACCGTACTGATGTAATCAACCCTCTTGAAATTAGATTAGATGAACGATACTCACAGAACGCCAATATCGACAAGGTTCAATGGCTTGACTGGCATCCACTTTTAACCGAAGAGGAGATGAAAGCGGAGTTTGGTGAGTTTCCTTTTGGTAATCCGATTGAGTGGTCGTTTCCGATGAAGTGGAAACACGCAATGGAAACGGGGACAGTGGTTTATGAAAAGAGCCAATCAACTAGTTCCGATACCGACGAAGTAAGATTCTGGGAAGTTCGCAACATCTACATGCGCCCGGATCAGTATCTTACTTATACCCCGCCATCTGAATACGAAGTGAAGGATGCGAAGGGTGAAGTGGTAGATGTTATCGAGCCTGACATTCCGCTAGTCGAGAAATACCCTGAAGGGTTCAGGTATCGGCTTACAGGTGAGAAGTGTCTGCCGGGAATTGAGCCGCGCGATTTAACTCAGGAGTGGGACTACTGTGGTCTAAACCCCGATCCGATGAGTTTCCACTACCGGCCTTTGGTAGAGTGGCTACAAGCTCAGGACGACGCCAACACTCAATACACAATCTGGATGCAGCATCTTGAGCGAAACGCTCAGGTGGGAATTATCTACGATGATTGCGCATTCGACCCTGATTCCTTTGAGTCTGACTTAATCCCCACAAAAGAAGGATTCACTCGTGATGCTCCAATAGGGGACTATTTCGAGACCTTTCAGACCCCTCAAATGAACGAAGCCAGTAACGGTCTTCAGTTTATTATTAGCCAAGTGCTACCTCTCTATGGTTATCAACCCGCTGCTGTAGGGGAGAGAAGCCCTAATGAACCTTACGCCGCTCAGTTACTCCAAAAACAACAAGCGTTAGGTCAACTGGCCCAAGCCCAGCACTCTCAGGCTAATGCTGAAAGAGGGTGGTTCATTAAACAGACCCGGCTAGCCCAGCAGTGGCCTCCGGCTAAGTTGGAATACATCCGAACGAGGCTTGGTGAAGAGTGGAAAGAAGAAGACATTGAAGCGTTTCTAAGATGCGACATTGAGAGAGATTTGGATATTGATGTCTTGGCAGGCTCAGAGATTCCCACAAGTCTGATTGAGCGCGAAGTAAAACTAAATAACTTTATGACTCAGTTGGGTACGTTGCGGCCTGAGCTAGTCCAATCCATGCCGCCAGAGTTCCTGAAAGAGGTGTTCTCTCAGTGGTTGGCGATTAACGGAATTGATGCTGACTTTGATAACACCGAAGCTGAGGATCGACTTTCTACTGCTCGCTACATGGTAATTAAGCAGGCCGTGGAAGAAGGTAATGACCCTGAAGAAGTCTTTAGGGCGTTGCTTGGAGGTTCTGAAGACCCGTCGATGCCTTCCGGTGGTTTGCCGATCCTTGTCGTGCTCAAGAGAGAAAACCACGACGACGCGATTGAGTTTTGGACTGATCACGAAATGGCTACCCATGCTGAGAACGATCCGCAGAGCCAAACTTATGTAGTGTGCTTTGAAGAAATGATCCGGCGGCACGAGACAGCCAAGACTGCTTTAGGTCAGGAGCAAACACAGCAGCAGATGCAAATTGAAGCTCCCGCTATTGAGGCGCAGGCCGAAATAGAAGCGGGTAATCAACAAGCTGCCCAGCAAGAGATGGAAATGAAGGCTGCGCAAGCTGAATCTCAACAAGAACTTGAATCAACCAAGATTGAAGCTGAAAACATGCGTACTGCGGCAAACTTGGCCGATTCAGAGAGAAGCCGCGAGCATGAGATAGAAAAGATTGAACGCGATCAAGTGCATCAAAGGGCTGAGGCTGAACTGCAAAGGAAGCATGACGCCGAACAGCAGGATAAGAATCGGAAAGAGGCGAAGAAGGAGAAGGTGAAAGCGAAATGAGCAAGTGCTGTCAGCGTTGTGGCCGCGAGGCATACCTTTGGAGCGCCGAGTCTTGTGACGTTTGTGATAAGGACTCAGACGGAATCGCAGACGCGCTCGAAGGGGTCAGCATTAGCGGCGCACCTACGCACCCAACTCTCTTCCCTGTTCCTGAGAAGGGCTGGCGCATTACCAGTATGAGATACGAAACGCTTATTCGCCCCGTTGACGCTTTAATGTGCGTTGTTAAGCGACTGCAAGCGAAACTGCGTCCTGATAATTGGCACGGACTGGAGGTTAGCGGCTATCGCAAAGTCACCGCCGAATCAGAATGGTGGAGCAAAACCCGAAGACGTTTCACGTGGCACGTCCCCGATGTCAACTAACCTCAAACTAGAACTCGCCACCAGCAAGGTCACAGTCAGATTTCTGGCTGAGAATACCGAACTGCCTGATGCTCAAACTCTGCTGCGAGGATTAAGGGAAACGGTGGTATTTTTAGAGCGTCGAATAGCCCGCGAGAAATTAGCCCTTGCGCGAGAGGGCGCTACCGTTGTACATTCCCAATCTGTCAGGCCATCCTGACGTTGACAATTTAAGTTGACCGGAGAATTCCGGTGGGCCGCATGGAATTACCAGCTTGAGTATTCAGGTTGGCAGTTCGATGCGGTCTTTTGTTTTGAAGGGCCGAATACCGCCGCTCTAAACGAGCCGCCGTAGAGGAGACTACATGCCAGAACTTTCCGAATCAACCGACACGACCGCGAGTGTAGTTGATGCCGCTGCCGAATTAGATACCACTTCTGCCGATACCGCCGAACTGGAAACTGATTCTGCCGCTTCTGATACAAACGCGGAAGTTGATCAATCCCTAGAAGCCAAGCCCGATGATGAGCGGATTCCTCTTGATGAATTTCAAGACGATCCGTTCGCTGAGTTTAATGACAAGCCTCTAACGACAATGGAAGCGGTCAAGATGGCTTTCCCGCGCGTTTCTGATAGCGCCCGCGAGAGAATTCTTGACTACGGCCAGAAGTTAGACGCCGCATTAGGTCAAATCAACGAAATTGGCGGAGAGCATGGGATAGCTTTTGCTAGAGAGATAACGCCCTTACTCAAGAACCCAAATCCCTCAACTCAGGAAATTGACGGGGTATTTCAAACCCTTTCAAATGGCAATCCGGCGTTAGTAGCAGGCATGGGGCAGCATCTTTTAGATGCGTTGCTCAATGACGAACGCACCTACGTGGACACGGCCAACAAACTCATCACGATGGAGTTTGGCGAAGGGATAACTCTTGAGGACATTCATCAACTCGTCGGCTGGAAGAAAGCTGACTTGTTTGACACGGAGGCTTTTGCGAGGGTTGCCGAGGAGAGAGGAATTGGGAAGCCAACCCCCTATCAGGAGCAGCTAGAAGCTAGGTTAGTAAAGGCGCAGGAGCAGATTGATCAACTAACAGGCAAGACAAACAGCGCAGAGCAATCCGCGATGGATCGGGCCAAGGCCGAGTCGGACAAGTACATCTCCGATCAGCTAATGGAACCGATTTATCCGATTGCTGAGAAAATCGGCTGGGTAGTTAAAGACGGAGACAAACCGGAGATCAAGACAGCCAAGTTACGACTAGCTGAAATGGTTACTGCTTATCTCGAACGCGAGACAAGGAGCACTCCTGAATATCGAAATTACGAGCACCTCAGAGACAACAAGCAGACGTTTGGAGCAGATGGAAAGCCGTCCAAGATGCTTGAAATCAATGCGGGGCCGTTAAAGGGAAAAAGCCTCGCGCTTTTTATCGAAACAGCGAAAGAACTACAGCCCTTGATCAACGATACGCTCCGTTACAAATCTACTCCGCGCAACGGAAACAAATCAGAAGCGGCCACTAATGGGAATACAGGGCAGGTGACAAAACCTGCTGTTACGTCTCAAGACACAACCAAAGAACCGAAGTTCAATCCGAAGGCGGTTGAGGACTTGGATCGACAGTTTGTAGCGGCGAGACGTGACGCACAGATTCCTATTGGGCGGCGATAGGAGAATATATGGCGTTCAATCAGACTCAGGTATCTGAGGCTCAACGAGTCTACCTTGAGGGTATTTTCAAAGAGTATCAGAATAAACCCGATTTCTACCGATTTTGGACAAAGGAAACCGAAGAAGTCCCGACGAACTACAAGGGGCGACAGGTTGCCATTGAAACCAAACCCAATCCTTCAATCTCATTCGGTAATCTCGACGGCGGCGACCTTGCCTCACCGAGCAATCCGACTCTCGACAACTTCACACTGACTTACGTTTGGATGAACGTCGGATTGGAAGAAACTTACGGCGCGATTCTTAACAACAACAAGGAAACCGTAGGCGATCCTCTCCAGAAGGCCGCGAAGTCAACCGCTGATCAGTTTTACCAGTGGCTTAACTACTACGTCTCGGACGGTAACGGCACGACTCGTCTTGCTACGGCCTCAGCGTCGTATTCAGGCGGTACGCCGACGATCTTCACGGCGAACGGATCGACTGACACGTTCGGAGCAACCCGCATCGTGGATGGAATGCAATTCTTCCTCTATGATCCCACGGGTACGACACAGCGAACCGGCACGGTGGGTGCAGGTGCTTTGACTGTTGCAAGCCACACGAATACGGCGGTCACGTCCACCACTAACTTGCCGTCAGACTTTGTGAGCGGTGACATTCTCGTTCCCACGGGTGGAAATCAGATCGGGCCGAAAGGACTCCCGTATCTGGTGAACAACTCTGGCAACTACTTTGACGTATCACGTTCAGCCGTGCCACAGTTGCAGTCAACGGTGATTTCAGCAGGTGGTTCACTATCCCAAACCCTGCTCCAGACTCTCTACAACTCGATGCTATTCAAGGCGGGTTATGACGACGACGGCAGCACAAATTGGATGAGCCTCTGCACTTCACCAACACAGCTTCAAGCGTACTACAACCTAACAGTGACGAATACGCAGTATATGCACACGACTCAGGGTTCGCCGGGAATTGACGTTGGTGGCAAGTCAGTTCAGTTTACGTGGTTTGGTGAACGACTCCGAAGATTCCTGTGGATCGACGGAACGCGCATCTACATGATGAACATGGAAGGGGCTAAGACTGCGGTGCTGAAGCAGGCAGGGCCGCTGACGCAACTTCCGCTTGGCGATTGGTGGAACGCAATTTCGGGGTCTACATCAACGGCTCGCGCAGCGCGTGACAGGTGGTTGGATTTCGCTGGTGAAAACTATCTCAGGTCGCCCTTCATGTCGGGGGTTCTAACGACTCTCAGCATAAGTGGACTTCCAACCGCAAAATCTGCTTATTAAGGTGTAGAATAGAAACGCGCCATAAGCGCACAACAAGAGTGGCGGCTAGGAGGCATCCGAAGCCCGCATTCCGAGCGGTTGCCGCCACTTTAACTTTCGGATTCAACTACGGAGGTTGACCATGCCGCCACAGATATTTGACAAGAGAACGTGCATTGTTTGCAAGGAATCAAAAGACACCGATGAGTTTGCGTTAATTCACGATGGAGTTCACCGCAAGCGTCAATGCCGCCGATGTTTTAACGTGTCTCGGAAAGCGACACGCAATCTTGGGCGCGAATCGGCACAGAGTAAGGTTCGATACCACGCAAATCTAGAGAGGTTTCGTGCTCAGGCTCGACAGTGGCGCATGGATAATCCGCAACGAGCAAAGGACACGCAAAGTCGTCACAATCTAACAAGATGGTGGAGCATCAAGACAGAGGTAATCGCGGCGTACGGCGGGTGTTGTGCTTGTTGTGGTGAAGACACAATCCATTTTCTTTGCCTTGACCATGTGAACCTTGACGGCGGTGAGCATCGAAAGACAGTTAAGAATGCTTACATTTACAAATGGGCCAGAGACAACAACTACCCTGACACGCTGCGCGTTCTCTGTTACGACTGCAATCAGGTGTCATGGCGCAATAACGGAATCTGTATTCACGAAATCATTGCACACGATCTCTTCTGGGGTAATTTGAAAGCAGCATAAATGGAATTCGACATTCAACAAAACACATTCTCTGACGTGTATGTTTCACCGCCTGCAAAGCCTGAAAACCTTGATGCGGACGTGGAACGGATCACTCAAGGCATGGGTCGAATAGTGTGGGGGATGTCGGTATTCACCTTCCGCAACGGCGATCCTAAGGCTGTCAAGTATCCTTGGAAACCGTTTGGCATTGATCGCTGGCTTTACGAAGTGAAGATCGATCCATCAGTCTTTAATATGGCCGAGTGGGAAGCAAATCGCTATCGAATCATCGAGGATCGAACGATTGACGTGCTTGGCCCAACACCTCCTGAATGGGGATTGAAAACGGTTCTCATGGAGGCCGTAACGTGCGACTACATGCCGTGTGACCAGCGATTTCTTGACTGGTTGGCGATGAACCACCAGTTAGCCTGCTCTGCGCCTACGGGCAAATTTGGGGCATTAGCAGCGTATCGGCAGATGATGGACGATTCGGCTAAAGAGGACGCGGAAAGAGAAGCGGAAATCGACCGGCGTGTTGACAGTATCATCGACTACGCCAAAACCCACGAATTTGAAATCAACAATCGACGGGCGTATTCCGTTCCGTCTGACAAGAGGATTATCGTATGCCAACAATAGCATCTAGCTTGAAACAGTCACGTCCGATAGGCACTGATCCGCGTTTGCGAAGATTCGGGTTCTTTCCGGGTCTGTTCATTGCCGAGATGGAGTCATCTGTATCCGGCCAGCAGGAGCGCATCTTCCCGCAAGGTGAATTGATTGCGTTTGAGAGTGCTGACTTGGAAGTGTCAAATTTCGACATTCAGAAGTCGAACTGGACACCAACCAAAAACGAAAACATCACGGCGGAATGGTTTATTTCCAACGTAAAGAAAACGTATGGTCAGCAGGGGTTTGTGGAGTTGGACGTGCTGACGACCGTTTCTGATGATGAGGCCAAGAATCTATTCGCCTTGGTTCATCCGTCATTCAGCGCAGTGAGTCATGTATGCCCCCAAGGACTGACTAAGACCTGTGCAGCGTGTCGCATCAAGTTATTGGAAGCTCAGACTTTCGAGGATGAGACGGCAGATAAACTCCGAATGCAGCTTCTTTATTCTTACGTCACATACCACGATCACGCTCGCAATCGCTGGGCTGAAACGGTGTCTGACTTTGGTAAGGGGCTGTCAACCATTGGAGATGGTGAGGAGCACTACCGCAAGAACGTCCATGAGATTGCGTTGACTGAGCGAGCGGTTGCGGCGGCGGATGCAATGGGCCAGCGTCAAGCTGCTGCCACGGTGGAAGGCATGAAAGAGATTGGCGGTGGGTTCAGGGAGGCGCTAACACAGCTTGCCGCAAATCAAGAAGCAGCAGAAAAACGCCACGCAGAAGAAATGGCCTTGATGCGCCAAATGCTCAATCAGAATTCCGTCAATCACTCAGTCACAGACGCCAAGGTAGACAAGCGCACGAAGGAATACAAAGATGCCCACAAGAGTGAATCTCAGGCCGGGGACTAAGGTTCTCGTTAGCGGCCATCCGGCGGTCTTAACTGAGTTAGGCGAGTTTGAATTTGACTTGCCTGACGCTCAGTGCGTGGCCGAGTCTCTACAGAACGATGCTCACAACTTTGCGTTGAATAGTCATTTGATGCCGCCACCGCTTGAAGAAGGGGCAGCAGAGCCGTGGATCACTTATGACGAAGAAACAGAGACGCTAATCGCGCCGGGGTTTAAGACGGATATATCTCGTGCCCAAAAGACTACAGGAGCAAAGAGCATCGCTTCTAAGAGTGCTCTGAAAAAGAAACCCATCAAAGCGGTGAAAGCTGCTACGAAGAAACAAACCCAAAAGGTGTCCAGCAAACCTGCTAGTGGAAAAGCTGTGAAGACTGCTACCAAGAAGGGATCGAAGAAACGATGAGTAAATCAATCACGTTAGCCGCCGACATTACCAACCAGCCGTTGAGCGTCCGCAATCAAGGATCGAATTACATGACAATCCCAAGTGGGACTGTGCTCACTTTCCCGCAGGCTCTGACTAACGACGACTTGGCAGAGTTTCTATCCATCATCGGCAAGCAGGCGTTGTTTGACAATGCGGCGGTCTTAAATTACGCGCTGGTTAACGGAAGCGGGACGGATGCGGTTTCCTACGGGCCGTTCGCGCAGAAAACAACTACAAGCTTGGGCACAACTCCAACAATAGTATCTGCAGCGATTGAAAACGCCGCGCCTACGGTTATTGTCTTAACCTTCTCCGCTCCTGTGGTGGCTTCGGTTTACGCAACAGGGTTTACATGCACCGTGGCGGCGGTAGCGCGAACGATCAGCACGGTTGTGAGACAAGTCGATACTGCGGTGCTTCATCTAACTTTGGCGAGTGGGGTTACTGTGGGCCAAGCGGTGTTACTGAGTTTTGCTACCAACCAATATTCACAAGTTGCCAAGACTGGCAGCAACCTGAGAAGTGTAACCGGCGAGGCTTTTGTGCCGAGCTTCACTAATCAGGTAGTGACCAACAACACAATTTGAGGAGGCGTAATGAGCGTTACATTCTATCTCGCAAAAGACACCGCGCTTCAGCTTCCTTCCGGCCAAGCCGTATTGATGGGGGCTGACGGTTACATGACGTTTGCAGAGGCTAATACGATTCAGGATGTCGTAGAGAGTCTAGCGTCCAATCCTGATAACTATGCTTTGAACGCAGCGAACTTCCCCGCTCAGGTGGACATAAATGGGACGAGTTTCAACTGCACCTACGCAGCGCAAGGTCAACTCGTGATCGGGGCTGAGGTGGACGTGACTCCGGTGGTTGCTGAAGCGCCCGAATTCTCTACTACGGACATTGACGTTGTATTCAATGTCGCGTTGGATGATTCCATTACGAACGTCGCGGGAATTCTTGTTACCGCTGATGGTGTTTCGCAAGTAGTGGATTCGATTTCAATTACCACGGACACTCTAACCGTCACGGTGCATACTTCAATGGCTGGTAAGGATGTGACTTTTGAGTACGCTCCTTCCGCTGGCGGAACTCTGGTCAGCGATGACGGAGTGCTAGTGGGATATATTGCTCCGATTGTTGTAGGGGCGGCTTAATGTGGCGCTACAATCACTATCACAAATCGTCTCTGACGTGTTTATGGGGTTGGGCAAACCGCCTGTTGATTGGCTCGACCCTGAGCAGATTACCCGTGAAGTTTTAAGGGTAACAGGACTCGACACTCAAATCCTCTCGCAGTCCAGCGAGAATCAGATTATTCAAAATTGCGTGTTCACTCCTTCGCGCAGGGAGTGGACTATCTCAAATGCAATCTCACTTGGCGTCCCTGCGTGGATGGAGCGCGAGGTGTGGTCAGGACAGTACGCAGCATGGCAGTTTATCCCGCTGGTTAATCTGGCGATGGTGGATGACAACTACATGCGCGGAGTAATGTCTTGCGCGATTTATGGGCAGTCTGGGCAGCTTAAAGTCCGGTTTTCTTATAATCCACAGACTTTACCTTATCGCCGTCATCGCCTATGGTATGACCCCGCCCCGCAACTCGCCCAGACTCTAACCGCTGCGGACGTAGGAACGCTGTTTAATGGCATTCCTGAAGCCTACGCGCCCATGTTGTCAGGACAGGCGATAGAGAACCTTATTCCCTTGATGATGTCGCAGGCAGCAATGAGTGAGCAGAAGCCCGACGAGTCACTTATTAAAGCATGGGGATTGTTACTTGCTCAAATCAAGGTGACGAACAGGGAATGGAAGGATCGTTACAGCCATTTCTGCTACGGATCGCGCGGCGCAGCGAGATCGCGCAGACGTAGAAACATTCTAAGTAAAGGTGGCGGGATTCCGTTTGGTTTTCCGGGGTATCGGTAGATGGCTGTCTTGCTCGCAACATTAGAGAAACGGGTCAACAATATCTTGCTGGCCTCTCCGCGCACTAACCCGTGGAGCGCATCTGTTATTGGCTCTAACAATCAACCAGCCACTCAACGCTACCCAACAGATGAAGAGATCGAGCAGGCGTGTCTCGAAGGTGACGCGCGAACTTGCGTAGCGATCATCGAGACTGAAGGCCACCCGCAAGCGCCGACGTTTTACACGACTTCTACAGTAGCAAGCGGGGCGGCGATTCCGGGGCATCTAGGGGTCACAGCATTAGTAACCGTCGATGGAAGCCCCGCCCGGTACGCAGCGTCAATGGATCAGATGTTGGAGGTTATTCAGAACCCAACAATGTATCCTGTAGCGTCTAAGTGGGCATACATCTTCGGGAACATCCTTTTACACAACGGAACGACGGGAGTGGTGACGTATCCGACGTTTACGATGACAGCAGCGTGTCAAGCACCTGACGGTTATGAATCGGTTGATGTGTGTAATGCAATCGCCTTGCTGGCTAAGGACGGCGCGGCCTCGGACTACTATTCTTACTATGCAAATCTGGCGGCGAGACAAGAGGCGGCGATTCGCGGGCTGGAATTAACCATACCGGACATTGAGGCGATAGCGGCGTGAGTGCTCTAACACACGAACATTTGGCAATTCAAGTCAGGCAGAAACTTCGCCTGCCTCCTACGGCTACGCTCGACCTTCAGCCTCTCGTTCCGGTGGCTCTGAATCAGCTGGCAGTTCAGGTTGCCGGAGACTACAAGAAGCGCCATTGGCTCTTAACCGACCCTTCGGCTATCACGGCAACTCTCACAAGCGGCGTTGCTGATCTCTCTGCATTGATTGCCAGCGACAATATCCTGATTGAGATGATTCGCTATGGGATGGTGTATTACAACGCCATAACTGGGCAGCCCTTAATCTGGCAGAACCAAGTTGGCATTGGCCGAATGGCTGGGCCATATGATCAACTGTTTAATCATGTATGGGCACAGGGAACAACTTTGCAGGTGCGCGGGCCGAACGCTACCGCATTATCAGGGACACTGTATCTGGCGATTCCGTTTGTTGCTTCACTCGATGATCTACCAGAACCGCTTACCGACGACCTTGTGAACACTTTAGCTCGGTTGGTTGTAATGCCCGCAGCGAATGAAAACGCAGCATGACTGAGAAATGGGTATTACCAGAACGCTATCAACTCAACGATCCCGCCAAACTCAAACTGGCGGCACAGGCCCAGTCTGAACTAGCCAAGAAAGCTAACTCCCCCTTCACTAATCTCTCGCCTGCTGAAGCGGAGTTCGTTCGCGCCCAGAGAACTGAAAATCACATAGTTAAGATAATCAACGATGTCGATCCGGTGACGCAATTAACTCTAAGACGGAAACTCTCCGATGCTCTAGCTGCTCAGGGTCGATTTGCTGAAGCAGTGGAGATCGAACCCAGCGCCGCAAAACAGGAAGAATTGAAAGCCTATCGTGATGCTGGGAGTTTTCTGTGTTCATGCGTGAATGAGGGGACGTGGAAGAATAAACCTTTCCGAGTCACGGCGCAGTTCGTTAAAAGACAAGTTTGGAATCAAAAGCCGTTTATTGGTTGTGCTAAGTGTGGGCAGATTGCTCAAGTGGATTTACCGAGTGAGCTAGTGAAGCAAAGGGAATTGCGCCAACAGAGCAGGGATATGGCGGTGAAGAAAGATGTTAAAGGACTTCAGAAATACACTGCTGAATTATTAAGATGACCGCTACAAGACAAAACCTGTCACGCCATAGTTTCTTAGGTGGGTTCAACGCCACGGCGATGTTTTTGCCAGAAGGTAGCGATTTGTCGTTGATGGCTCGCGGGTCACGTAACCTGCTGTTCATTGGGCCAACTATCCGTCCGTGGCGCGGGTTGGATGAGGCTGGTGATGGTGTGCGCGCCATGTTAACTGTCGGCAGTGATTGGGGCGGTTTGCAAGACAGCGGAGCGACGCCGGGTCGCGGTTCACAATTCCAAGACATAAGTGCGAGCCAGTGGTTTATTGGAAGCGGAGTGCCAACCCGCGAAGGCGTACCATTGGCCTCGGGAATTGCCGCTTCGATCAATCTTCAGGTTGCCGTAGCTTCTAACGGAAATTACTCAGCCGATGAAACCTATGAAGCTGGAATGGCACAACCGTCCGCCCCTGACGTTGGGGTGATTTCAGTTCCCGGTGTTGGGTTTACCGGGTTAATCAATGGGCCGGTAGCAGTTAAAATCGCTCGCTTTCGCTCTACCACTGGAGCACGATCCATAGCTTCTTTTTCTTCCGCTGTAATCACTCCGGTCAATCAAAGTGTTCGTGTTACCTATCCCCTTCCCGCAGAAGGCCAAGATTACTGGCCGACGTTCTTTAATCAACCCGGCTTTGGCGGTGTGGGGCTTTACTACCGAACTCCCTACAATGATTCACTAGACATTCCAGAGTCGTTAATTGGCGGGACTGCGCAGGTTGAGACGGCTACGGTCGTAGGGACGATTACCGGATCAGGTAATGCAGAAGTAATCGTTACCGCTGCAGGAATGACGGGATCGCCTGAGACTCTTCCGGTGGCGGTCTTAATCGGCGATACGGCGTCGGTGGTGGCAGGGAAGATGCGGACGGCCTTGGCCCTGAATGCCAACGTCTCAAGTTTCTTCACTGTCAGCGGATCGGGCGCGAATATTATTCTTACCGCATTAGACCCTGCGGCCAACGATGGCACGATGAACATTGCCACGGATAACGATACGTGTACGGGACTAACTGCCCAACCTACTTCTACAAACACGACAGCAGGGATTGCCCCGGCAGAAGTTGACGGCATACCGAGATCATTAGAGTTTGATTTTGTTACTGGCGATCTAGTTCCAGAAGTTGCTTACATAGACGACTACCCTCCTCCGGCGGGAACGAATGCTGTTCGACTGGAAAACGTCATGGTGGTGTTGGGGTGCTATGGGGATTCGACAAGCTCTGTATCTTCAAGCGATCCCGGCACTGTAGGAGCGGTGTCGCTGCCGAACTTCTATGAATCCTACCCGCCTCGGTTCCTTGTGTACTTCCCTGAATCAGTAGTTGATGTATTGAGTAGGCCCACTGATTCCTATGCTTATGTAGGCCATAAGAACTCAATCACCGCTATGCAGTACGTGGGGATCATAGATGGGCCAGCGGTTCAAGTGAACACGATCACTCCCGACATTGGTTTACCTTTCGCGCATAACTGGTGTCAGTTTCAAGGACTCCTCTATGTCTATTCAGCCAAGGGATCGCTGTGGCGCATGACTTCTGATGGGTCGTGGGACAACTCATTCGCTAATGACATTCGGGAATTAATTCAGGATTTCGACCCTGAAGACGTAGTGATCGGGACTCATCCGCAAACAATGTCACTGGTGCTGTTCTACCCCGGAGGCTCAGTGTCGTGGAATATCCAAAACGGCAAATGGAGTCCTGAGCAGTTTACTTCTGACACGGGAATAGACGGCGACCCTCTTTCATGTGCCACGGCTCAGGGCGAACTTTACGTCACACTAAATGATTCAGGAACGCAGACAGCTTATAAGTGGGACTCAGGGGCTACGGAGATGCCCGTAACGGCCTTAACGAACTGGACAGATCATTCTTATCCTGCTTCGATTGAGGAGATGTTATCAACCTTTGACACTGATTCAGAAAAACCAATTATCTTCTCGGTTCATCGTAACGGGCGAAAGACCTATGTGCGTGACGCTTCGACTGTAGACGGAACAAACACAGTTACATCATCGGATGCCGAATGGGATTCTTACTCACCCGGTCAATATGTTTGCGTATTCGGTGAAGACATTGGAGGGGCGGGCATAGACTACCTGATCGGTATTATTGAATCGGTTTCCGGTGACGACATTGAGATCGTTGATTACGCAGGCGACCCGGTAAATGCCGACGCGACTCTTTCTGATTGCTACATGCTGATCGGTCAGTTTATTTTTACTTACGATGTTGAGTGGGAAGGGAAACAGCAAACCCCGCCACTGCTTCAGCCTTACGTTACCGACTGTTTAAGTCACTCGCTGGGAATTAGTATTTTCACTAACGCTGAATCAGGCCGCCCGTTTCTCTTGATGAGCAGAGGAACCGTCTCGAACATTTCGGCCTCGTCTAACTGGTAAATGGCAACTCGCTACATTCAATCATTCTCGATCTGCGACTCAGAGGCTGAGATTAATTCATTACCGCTTAGTGTAGGGACGGCCTATTGTCAGGAGACGCATTGTTGGTACGACTCGACGGGCGGAGCATGGCATAAGACGCTGCCGGGCGATGTGAGCGGACTGGCTACCGCTGCTCAGGGAACCAAGGCAGATACAGCCGTCCAGCCTGCCTCGCTAGCTCCTGTGGCCTTTTCAGGGGTCTATAATGATCTTTTCAGTAAGCCAACGCTGGGGACTGCTGCTGCGCAGAATATCGGAGCGTTTGCTACGTCAGCACAGGGAGCGAAGGCGGACACGGCTTTACAGTCCCAAGTAAACGCCGACTGGAACGCCGGGAGCGGAACGGCGCAGGTTCTAAACAAGCCAGCATTGGGATCGGCGGCACTTCAAAACACCGGCGCATTCGCCACGGCAGCACAAGGCACGAAAGCCGATAATGCTGCGGTTGCTTCCACCGTGGCTGCTGCGTTGGCTGGGAAGGCGACATTAATTAGTTACTACAACTCGGGAGGGACTATTAGTGCTGTCGTTAAGAAGTGGATAGGGATAGTCACTCCGAGCACCTCAAATGGATACTCTATAGATATTTCTTCAGCAGGTTTTAGTCAGATTCTTAATGCTCAAGTGATCGCAATTCGGAATACTGCTACAGTAACATCCTCACCGAACGTCTCAATCAAATCTATCAGCACTACCGCTATTGTAGTGAATGTCACCGAGGGGAATGCTTTGACCCAAGTGATTTTTGGGGCAACGGTCTTGCTGGGCGTGCCCCTAGTGTTTGCAAACGTAACTGGATTAACTCTACAAGTTTGTGTCGAGGGAATATGAGACGGCAACTAGAACAGGATTTATATGAAGTTCAAATTAGACTAAATGAACTTGTTCAGGCGAGCGGGAAAGACCTGCCGCCGAACGTCACTCCGCTCTCTCCTCAATCGACCAATTTCTTCCCTGTTCCGGTTGTTAATAGTCCCTCAGCAGTGAATCAACTTCGTAATGGGGAGTATGGCCATTCAGTTAATACATGGTTTGAGATAGTCGCCGCACCTGCGAGCGATCAGGGGTTCGAGTGTGCGTTGTGGTTTTCCAATTCTGAACCTGTAAACGGTCAGGCTCTAAGCGCAGAGAATTCCATTACCGATCCGGGGGTAGATAATTCCACTCTCAAGGCGGCGGGCCATCCCTTCTACGATCCTGAGTATTCAGACTGGGATAGGAGCAATGGTTGGGCACGGTTTCAGGGAACGACTTCGATAGATGCCCCGATGCCCACAAACACCAAGGCAGGACTAACACAGTTCTTTGGAGGGCTGTTGGCATTAAATAATGAAGACTACCCAACGGTCACTTATCACATGCCTGCGGACACGATGATTCGTGGAGGGTTGTGGGACAATACAGCGGGTCAGTTAGACTGGCTACCGGGAATATTTGATTTCACTTTCTCAGCGATTCAAGGGACACCTTCAGGCTCTACCGAGAGACGCTACAAGATATTTGCCCGCACGGATCGGGATTACACTTTCCTCTCCGATGAATTAGTTATTGCAAACGCCCCTGACGATGCTTCGTTTGCTACTTCATCTGTTTACATGACGTGGCGGGCCGTACCCGGAATCTTAGAATATGACGTTTATCGTCACGACATCACGGCTGGTGAATTTCAATTACTAAACAGTATCGGAAATGGCTCAACGGCTTATTCTGATGACGGTCACATTCTCAAAGGGGATGTAGGAAGTTATCCCACCCCGACTAATGCAGTGCCGATAGCTTTTGTCTCTACTTATCCCGGTGACTTGGATTTTGTTCCGGTAAATGGAACGGCAGACTGGATTCAACTCTGGCTTAATATCGCCATCCCCCAAACCTACGATATGAGTCAGACTACCGATGCTCAGTGGATCAGGCTTTATCTCTCTAACGCTCTGGATCGGTCGGTGTCCGATGTGGTCACGACGAGCGCTGACACTACAATGACCTCGGCCATTGGAAGTTTCACGGCTTTAGATGCAGGACGGACGGTGAGACTAACTGACGGCGAGAATGTCTTAGACACTGCGATTAATACTTATACGAACGCAACCACGGTAGAACTGGACGACCCGTGGCCCTATCCGAACGCGACAGATGTAACGATGTACATTACCGGAGGCGGGGATCACGGGTTGTTAATGGATTTGGTTCATAGTTCGTTTGTTGGCAGGGCGGCGTTTGCTCCGAATCCCGAAGACTTGAATCGAGCCTTACAACCTCAATCTTCTCCAACTGGATCAACTCAGGGCGGGCCGGGTGGTGGTGGAAGCCCAGAACCCGGTGATGGGGGAGTGGGGTGCGTGCCGTTAGACACTCCAGTGATGATGTGGTTAGGGGAAAGACTGAAAAGTATTCCCTTAATTCGATTACTGACTGGTGACGGAATGTTCTCAGGCGGTCTTTATGTAAACTCAGTGCAGAACGTAAGAATCTTGTGGGCGGATCGGTTACTAAGAATTAGAACCGAGAATGCTATTGAACTTTACTGTACTCTTAAACATCCGTTGATCCGAACGCGAACGGACTCAAGGGGACAAATGGCCTCGAAGTTTCGAGAGGGAGATTTTGTTCTGACCTCCATAAACGGGAAGGTGGAGCGCAGCCGGATTGTCTCGATTGCTGAGGTTACGGGAAAGGTTCAAGTTGGGACACCAATTCTGAACGGGACTCACTGGTATTTCGCAGGCCACAGATACCCTAAAAATCCCTATGTACGCCTAAGACGGTTCGTGTTAAAGTTACTCCGAAAGCCTGACGTGGTGGGCATTGGCTCGCATAACATTAAGATCGAGTCAGGGCAGGTTTGATAATTTAAGCTAGGCGGGGTAATCCCGTGATGGCCGCATGAGTCTTGTTCGGGTCTGAGAATTCAGACAAGCAAGATTGATGCGGCTATTTTCGTTTGGAGGTTAAGATCAGATGCCAGAGAGAATCATTCGATTCGTAGATGCCGATAACTCGCCAGTTCCTTGTGATCTCATTGTTCAAAGCTACTACGCAGATTCTTCAGATGATGACGTAGATTTTTCCATCCCCGGCCCCGGTGGGTTTCCCGGTGCTCAACTCACCTTCACCAAGGAAGTCTTAGATAACAGCGTAGTCATTACTCCTCGCAATGGAACAATTGAGAATGCGGCGTCTTATTCGTTCTCTGCCGTTTCGAGTGTCACGTTCGAGTCAAATGGAAAGTTTGGAGATGAGGGAAACTGGGCATTAGTAGCCTGTTCTGCTTCTCAGATTTCCCCTGAGCTTCAGATTGGCGCAGGGGATGACCTTACCTACTCACCAGAAGAATACGATGGTACGTCGTCCTTTCAGCCGATTGCGATTGACCTGAACCTCGCAGCCACAGCAGGAAGTTCAACCGATCCTAAATACATCGCCCCGATTATGGGGAATGTTTTTGGTGACACGCTAACCAAGACCAAGACTTACATCGGCGGACTGATTGGCAAGCTATCAATCTTAGGCTCAAAGCTCTCAACCTATCCGTGGGGCGCGGTCATCGGTGAAGTTGGGGACGGTGTTGAGGCGGCTGATGCGGGAGCGGTGGTTGCGGTTCTTGGTGGTGACTCAGCCGTAACAGGCGCGCGGGCGGCGTTTCTCGTTGACAACCAAAACTCTACTCCCGGTTCAGGGTTTGATTACATTGTCGCTCCGACTGCTAACCATGATTGTTATGGAGCAGTCGTACCACGTAAGGCATGGGCAGTGCTGGGTTTCAATGCGGGTAGTTTACCGATCATCTTTGCTACTGGTGTAGCGACGGATGACGCAGGAATCGTTGCTCAGGTTGGCGCAGATAACACGATCGCCGATGGCTCGTTTTATCTGTCGTGTCCCGACAACGCAGGCAAGACGTTTCAAAAAGTCAATGATGTTTGGATAGACGCCGTAGCGTTGAAAGTTGGCGGCAACGCCACTGACAACATTGGCTATCTCAACGTTCCACAGAACAGCCAGAGTGCAGCCTATGGCCTTTTACTAACCGATGCAGGAAAGTCTATTTATCACCCCGTAGGCGATGCAAACAACAGACAATACACAATCCCTGCAAATGGGACAATAGCATTCCCCGTTGGCACGGTCATTTCGTTCATCAATGATTCGCCAAATGACGTTACGGTGGTGATTACCACTGACGTTTTAGCCTATGCTGATATGGGCACGATTACCACTCTGACAATTCCGCAATTCAATATGGCAACGATTACCAAGGTTCTTTCTAATCGCTGGTTAGCCAGCGGCACTGTGGGGTGTACAACGGTATGAGTGGAATACTTCAAGCATATCAAGCTTCGACGTTTGCGCCGCTATCGGGTACGCCTGTGCTTAATGGCGACAATGCCGCCGTGCTAAATGGTGACGGCGATCCGGTTTATGTAGAGGAATAAATCATGGCAGCACTTGCAGCGGGACAATATACGGTAGCGACAGATGGAACCCATATCGCCACAGACGGGGTAAAGCGATACGTTGCGCTACTTACTCAAACAGGAACAGATGCACCAGTAGCAACCGTGCTTACAAACACTTTGAGTGGGCCAATAGTTTGGACTTACAACGATGTGGGCAGCTACACGGGCACACTGACAGGCGCTTTCACTGCCGACAAAACCTTAACTTGTAGTGGGGTGACACGCACAGGACGCTTCTGGGAATTGTCCAGAGAAACAGTCAATTCGGTTACTCTCACTGCTATCACCGCCGGAGGCGATCCGGTGGAATTAAACGCCACAATTTCTGCAGAGATTCGCGTGTTTCCGTAAGGAGCTTTATGAACAAAAAACTCGTTGTCGTACTACTCGCGCTGTGCGTGGTTATCTCAGCGGCGTATTCGCGCCCTGCGCCTAAGTCTGCTTCACGTCCTGTCGCTGAGTCAAAACGATGGGTTGCGTTGCTCACTCAAAGCGGAACAAATGTACCTACTGCCGTGGTGCTCGAAAACACCTTATCGGGCAATGTAGTCTTCTATCGCGGTGGTGCAGGGGTATATGGCCTCGATCTCGATGGAGAGTTCACTGAAAACAAAACATGGGTAATGATCGGTCAGCCTATTGATACTGATGTGAATAACGGGACTCCTGATTTGATAGTCCGATGGCGTGTATTGAGTCCGAATGAGATTCAGGTTCTAACTTCTCGACAAGAGGACTTCGACAATCCGCTTTCGCTCTACAACGGTAGAGACGGACTATTGAACAACACTCCCATAGAGATCCGCGTTTACGAATGAAATGCCCTACGCCGCCATCTTTGATGAATAAGGAAACGTACTATGGCTGATGTAATCGCGCTAACACAGTTTTTAGAAAACACTCCATTTTACTGGGTAGACAATGGTGATGGATCGTGGAGTCCGCGCTTGGCGCTTTCCGGGGGCGCTTCTGCTACCGAGGTTCAAGGCACTGCGGCAGATGGCTCTGCGACGGTCGGCAATCCAGTTCTGGTAGCGGGAAGAGACGGATCGGGTAATGCTCAAGCTATCGCGGTAAACACAGACGGCGAATTAGTAGTAAATCTCGAAACGGCAGACATTGAAATTGGGGCAGTGGAGATTAAGGATGGTGCGTCAGATACCCGCCAGACCGTCCTAGCGGCCTCTACAGCGTCTCAGGCGACAGATAAAGCCTCTGTGGTGGCTTTACATCCCAGTTCGCCTATTCCTGCGGGCACAAACGCCATTGGCAAGCTGGCGGCTAACTCGGGCGTAGATATTGGCGATGTGGATGTTACTAGCCTTCCCGCATTACCAACAGGGACTAACTCGATTGGCAAGGTCACGCCTAATACTGGAGCGGCGGCAGGGGCAAGCATCATATCGTCAACCGCGTATGAAGCGAGCCATGTTCTTAAGGCGTCAGCGGGGACTTTACTTTCACTGGTAGGTTACAACTCTAAAACCTCTGCTCAATTCATTCAGATATTCAACAGCACAACTGTACCGGCAGACACCGCTGTGCCAATCTATACATTTTCAGTTCCTGCAACTTCTAACTTTAGTCTTGATGTCCCGATTACAGGAATGCCGTTTACCACAGGGATCAGCGTGGCGAACAGTTCGACCGGGCCAACGAAGACTGTTGGAAGTAGCGATTGTTGGTTTACGGCGGTGATTCAGTAAGGGAGCGAATATGGGTTTGAGTCCAACGGGTAGCACAATAGTAGCCGGAAGCTACCCTCAAATTTTTAAGCTAACGGGACTTAATGTAAACCAAGTCAACACGGATATCGGTACGTTTACGGGGCTGCCTTCGCTCTACATTGTTCGCCGCCTAACCTTCTACAACGCCAGCGCCACGCCAACACTTAGCACCGTTGATCTTCGCACCGCAACCGGCGGCGGTGGATCGGCAATAGTCGCGGCTCAAGTGTTAGCGTCTTTATCGACCGCAGCAACCTTGGTTGATTCGGCTTTGGCCATTACTACTTCAACTCAATCTGCTTCTAGTTTGACTGTTCGGGCTGTGGCGGCAGCAGGCGGAGCGTCTACGGTAGATTGTGTGCTGGTAGTGGATGTTTTAACTCCGTAACCGCAATGGGAAAAAACAACAAACCCCAAGCAGAACAGCCCCGTCAGGATTACTCTGCCGCACTTGCGCAAGCTAACGCTCCGTCTCCAGTCCAATCGAAGCTACAAACGATGGCGATGGGGGATTTAGACTGGCTAGAAAAAGGCGATTATCGCGACCCCAAAGGCCATATCTTTATGAACTTCGCCGATCCTGCGATGAGAAAACGCCAACGCGAACTTTCCTACAATCAAAAGGGTCAGGGGATATTTGGACTCGCGGGAAGATCGGCCAATCCCACTGCGTTAGGGTTAGCAAAACAGAATCTCTCTGCCCATGACGCTGAAGACGACGCGAGACAATACGAGCAGAACATTAGAGAAGGATCGCAACGCGCATTTGCTACTGCTGGTGATCTAGCTTCAATGGAGCAAGCGAGAAGATTAGGAGTGCTAGGAATTACTGCGGGGCCGTATCAGACTCAACTCGGTAAGCCGAAAGAACCCTCATGGTTTGATAGGTTGCTTCAGGGAGCAAGTTCGGCAGCGGCGGGCGCGGCGGCGGCAGGTTCGGACATTCGATTGAAAGACAACATTCAGCCGATGGTCGAGCGGATTAAACAACTCAACGGAGTGACATTTAATTGGGGCGTACTTGCTGACAATCTTGGCTATCCCGTGGGCAGTCCCGAAGGCGGGGTGCTAGCTCAGGAGGTCGAGAAGGTCTTCCCCGAATTAGTAACCACAGGTGACGATGGATTCAAGCGCGTAAATTACATGACCTTAACGGGTCTGTTAGTGGAGACGGTAAAGGCCCTTGCCTAAATGGAAATAACTCTTTCAGCTTACACTCCCAGACCCGCCGTGGAATCTGATAGCGATTCTGGTGTCCTGCGAATGTATTACTCCGAGACTTTGGAGAGCGACGGAGTGATGGTAGTCGGTTCTCCGGTGTTCTCTGAGGCGTTTTTTGCTCAGGCCGAGTGGGAGGTTGACGAACCTACGGGGCTACTTACGGTTGCGAGTTCTACGATCTACTCAACAATCAATTCTAACCGACCCGACGCGACCCTAACCGCCGTCTTGTACGATGCCAACGGTAATCAAATCCAACCCGCGCCGCTCTGGTCGTTTCGCATTCCGAATTCCTTGGGGGCGACGATAACTTACGAGGAATTAGTGCAGTACAACGATGCGGAACAACCCCAGATTCCTCCTGATGTTGGTGTTCTCAATGCAGACCAAACAGACTCAATTATTCAATCCGCATTAGGCTCTCGCAGCTACGCTGACACTGATACTCTTGGACTAGTCTTCACTTCCGTTACCCCGGCTATAGCAGATGAGCCTATCGCTGTCGGAGATAATGATCCGCGTATGGATGGACTTCCGATTGTAGACGCATCCGCCGCTGATAAGGGCATTACCAGACTTTCACTGAATCCTGTCTCTGCTACTGAGCCGATTGCCGTAGGGGATAACGATCCGCGCCTTTCTACGTCGTCATCTTCCTATGCATCACTAGCAGCAGCGGTAACAGCCATCGGATCAACCCCTACGGAACTGTTAATTACGAACGCCTTCCCCTCAGGCTCATCTTGTACTGTGCCGTCTACCCTGCTTCTGACGTTTCAACCGGGAGGGTCGATTGTTCTGGGTTCAGGTCATACGATTATCATTCGTTCTGGGATGGCTCAGTGGCCGATTGCCCAAATTTTCTCCGGTACGGGAACGGTTAACTTTAGTGGATCGGAACGGTTCGGCGATCTGCATCCTGAGTGGTGGGGTGCGATAGCGGATGAGTCAACTGACTGCACGGCAGCGATTCAGAAAGCCATTGATTGTGCCGACACTACAAACCTAGACGCGACGATCTCTTTTGTAAGTGGAATTTATATCGTCGCGGGGGCATTGCAAGACACAGGAGCGTCAAACTCTCAGCTTGTCTTACCGAAACGCGCAGATGGTTCACAAATGACGTTGCGGTTTTTGGGAGTAACGCCCGAATCCACTGAACCTTTCAGTCTTAATGTCGGCGGATCGATCTTACGAAGCACACTGGCAAGTGGGAATGGTGCGGTTATCGGAGTCAAAGGCGGCATGAGCGTTCCGGTGTCGGGAACAACCAACCTCGCGTTTCATCTTGAGAATATGGCTATCCAAACGATCCCGAATCCAACCATTTCAGGGATTGATCTTAGCTACATTCCAAACTATGTCTTACACAACTCTCAAGTCTCGACAAGTCAGGCTATCAATTTCCCCGGCACGAACATTACCGAACCCACAACCACAACGAGCTATGGAATTAAGGGTAGATTAAACGGGGTGGGAGATGTTGGGATATTTGACAACGTTGTTGTCTATGGCTTCTACAATGGTGTACGATTGGCCGAATTGGACGATGCTCGACGGCTAGTGGTTCCTTACTGCGTTTGGGCGATTGAAATTCCCGAAGCGTGGCATCTAATTACTGGTGACTACATCGGCATCTACAACTGCAAAAACTCAGTCAAGTTCACCGGCGCTCAAAGCTACGTCGATCTCAATCTGGACATCGAGCACGACAACAACCCCGCTTGGGCAAGTTGGGCCACCCCGAATACCGACATCAGCGATCCGTCAAACTTTGGTCATGGGAACATTACGTGGATGGTGAACGATGCCAACGAGACTCCGATAGGGCCGTCCGCGACAAGGTTCTATGTAACAGGGGCGGCGGGTATCCAGTTTCACAACACCATGCGAGGGTACAGCAATGTTGGCCCAACCTCAGAAATCTTCACGGGTTTCCGGGCGCAGGACAACGCGGTATATGAAATTAACCGAGGGCTGCCCACTGCCAACGTCAACAACAACGCTTGGCTGGTACTCGTTACAAACCAAACCGACGTGAATGGCGCAGTCGGTCACGTTACCGCCTATAATCCCGCAAGCGGTAAAAGAGTTGGTCAAATTGAATTTGTAAATGATGGTGCAACGGATCAGGGTGGCTATGGATTATATACAGCCGATTCGTCAGGGGATTTACAACTGGGACTGGGGGTTAACCACTATCAGGTTGCAACGTCACCAGTTTTGTTTGCTCAGAGCGAAGGCGCTGTGTTGGCGATTTCTAGCAACATCATTACACCGACAAACGCCGTCCACCATATCAACGATGCTGGCGGACTGATTAAAACCATCACGCTTCCTTCGGGGTTTGTTAGTGGCACGATCTACCTGATTGCCGGAGTGACGCCGCCAACCGTGGACACGTCGGGCAACTGCGGGCGCGCGGTGAGTACGTGGGCAGCAGGACAGATGATCGCATGGACTTATTCATCGAGTACGTCTAAGTGGTATCCGTCGTTGTAAAGGGATTTGTGATCAATGATTGAATGCCCGCATTGCGGCACAGATAACAGCCGCGAGAACTATGCCTGCTGGGAATGCGGGAAACCGCTGAGGCCAACAGAGTACCCAAGGGGAACGGATGAATGAGTGGGAAGCAAGCAACAGGGTTGGCGGTGGATGCGTCAGGCGGCGCAGTGATCGACCCAACCAAAAACGTGCTCGACTTAACCGCTGCCGAGGCAAAGCGGCAAGATGATCTACGCGCCGCTGAGACGCGATTGACCGATGCAAAACTTGCTCACGTTAAAGAAATCAGTGAACTACGAGCCAAGCATCAACACCAGTTGGATGAGGCAGAATCAAAACGTCTTGATTCTATCCGACAGGTAGATCGTGAAGAGGTAATAAAGACCGCGCTGGCGGTGGTGAATACGGCGGAAACCTTGCGCGGGCAGGTTTCAAACAGCAATGCAGATGTAAACAAGCGACTGTCGGCCTTGGAATTGGCATCGTCAGAAGGCAAAGGAAAACAAACAGTTGCCGATCCGATGCTAGTAGAGTTGGTGGCAGAAGTAAAAGCTCTTCGGACGGTTGGCGCGACAGCGGGAGGGAAAAGCGAGGGCGCAAAGAATCTTTGGGGCTACATCGTCGGCGGGATAGGGTTGCTGATTCTGATTCTGAAAGCGTTGGGGAAGATTTAGGATGAAAGACGATTGGGCCATCTGCCGAGGCCGCTACCATCAAGTGCGTGAGCGGGATTTGATTGCAGGGGTCTGCGTAGATTGCCGCGCTAATCAAATAGATTCCAAAGCCCCTGAGTTGAGTGTAGTATCTGCTTGGGGATCGCGCGCGCCCAAGGGCGAAACCAAAGCGTCAACAAATCATAACGGGAGTGCAAAATCTCGCGTGAAGCAAGATAGATAATGCTCGCATGTCAGTCACAGCAACCAAGCATATCAGAGGACTCCCGCAACCCAGCGAGAGAGAAGCGGAAGCATCCATGCAAACTTTATGGCAACGCTGGTTTGCACCTCGGCAGGAGACGCAAATGGTAGCTGCTCAACAGACCAAAGGACTTTTCCTTCCCTATCCGTTGCTGGCAATTCTTACCACCGTTGGCGCGTTGGTGCTCAGCGGTATTGTCGGACTTTACGTTCAAGTGTCGAGTTTGCAAACGACGCTGTTACTGAGAGAGCAAGATCACTCGCGCGAGATGCGCGAAGTGAAAGACGAGATGGCGGTCATTCGTGGCAAGAATGAACAGTTGATGGTTTACATCACAAACGACCGCGAGAAGTTAGTGGCGATTGAAACCAAGCTCGGCATAAGGAGATAGCGAAATGTCCAATGGCGTTCCCCCAGAGTGCGACCTTGCGTGTCAAACGAAAATCATAATCGACGGCGGACTGGCTGCGCGGGTGTTTGATGAAACGTGCTCCGGCCTCTACTACTTCTTTGAACAAGGCGGCAAATTGAAAGACGCCAAGAAAGTTCTTGAGCAGCTAGTCAAGGCCGAGAATGAAGCCTTTGAATTCATGCGGATAGTACACGAGCAAACCGGCTACACAGGCCCGCTTCCTAATGCGCTAAAATAATCCCTAACCTTGAGCACTCCACCGAAGGGGCGGGAGCTTAATGGGGCGGCTAACTCAACACTGGCGATTGACTCACCTGCAAGTAAGTGTCTCGTACCCATCGCGCGTCTTCTAATGCGTTGTGCGGCGCGTCGTCCGGTTGTTTAATATCTTTCTTGCCCCAATGGTTGAGCCACTGACGAAGATCGTAAGTGAGCATCGGCCATCCCTCTGGCAGATCAATCATTCGCCCGAATAATTGGCAGAGCGCGACGTGATCGTAATCGCCATAGTAAGCCCATAATTCAAACGGTTCTTGGGCGGGTTGTGGGCCGTTGCGGAACAGCGCCATCAAATCATTTGCGATCTGCCTTCGTGGACGCCACGCCATTGCTTCACTTTTCAGACGCGGGGAAACAGACGGATCGCTGAAATTTACATAACGATCAGGCAGGTGGATTAGCACGTTATCCTTAACCCACTGATCGGCTTTACGCGCCTTGAACTCCGTCGATATCGCGTAGTATTCTCGACCATCCTCAGCAGCAACGCCGATACTGATCAAATCAATGGTTTTGCCGTCTTCAATGAATTCACAATCGTAAAAATATTTCATTTTCAATTCTCCCTCACGTCACCTTCTCCACAATCCTCACCACCGCCCACAAACTAACAGAGACTATAGCAATCAAAGTGATCACTACGAATAACCCGCACCCTGCACAGCCGGAGAATATGATGAAGTCTTCTTTGCTTATTGCTTACGTTTACATCCAGCGCAAGGACACACGTTCCGATCAAGCGATGGTGCGCCCGACGTGTTAATGGCTTTGTGCAGCGCCTTTAAGACCGTCTCAGCGTGTGATCTGTAACTCCACAGCGTTCCCTTTTGCCCCCAATCATTGCGATCCGCGTTGTAGAATTCGTTGATATAGACACTGCGGGGCGGGGCCGGTCGTGCGATGACAAACTTCGATGCGGGGAAGTGCAGTTGTGTTATTGAAATCTCTGTCTCTCTGCCCATCTTTCAACCTTTCAAACCGAGAGTTACTTATCTTTCCGCTTCAATGCGCCACGAAGACTGCGCCATGTAATGACGTGCTCAGTGGTTCTCAAGTGATTGCCCGCGCGGTCGTTTTGCGGAACCATTACAGCAATGCCTTTAGGTTCTTCGTACCACCACCAACCATCCTTATTGCGATGCGATGATCGCTTTAAGTCTTTATCGGCCATCTCTACTTATCCCCTTCCCCTTCAAGTGAGAATTGTTTTATTGTTCTACTCACGTACTTTCTCTTGCTCTGGCGCAGCAAGTACGTCAGCTAGGGTTAGCCCTTCCTCGTTTAAGGGCGCGTCAATAGAAATATGCTTGAACCGATCTGGAAGCAGCTTATAAACCCGCGCTCTAAAGTCGCTGTATCGGATTGTTGATAAGTCTCGGAAGCTGTAATCGCCTGATAGGATCGCCAGTGTAATCTCTGACACCATTTCTTCCCGCACGTCCTCCGGTATGCTTTGCGGAATCAGTCGGTGAATAAGAGCGTACAGCTTCTCTCCGTCAACTAAAGGCATCTTGCGTTGACGCACCCATCGCACTAGCTCCTTGTCTTTAATCGGGGGCGTCTTGAGCATTACGCCAACAATCTCTTCTACGGAGTACGGATAAAGACTGAGCGGCCCGTCGCGCATTGCCTTGGTTTCAAGTGTGGCTTTTTTCATTCCCCTAAGTTCTTGCTGCGCGGCCCATATAATCGGCGTCGGCAGATGTCTCCACTAGAAATTCATCCCCGCTTGGCAAATCACGCGGGACGCATAGCATTGTGACGCCGCCGCCAATAGTTCCCTCGTCTGCCGATTTGCCTTGTCTGCGCCATTCTGCGCGTCCGTCTCTAACTAGCTGGTCGTGAATCGATTCCAGATAGCAATAATGAGCCACACGATTCCCCATCCCGCTAATGCGAGTAGCAAAAGCGTAATAAGAACACTCGCAGCTCGTAGCAGCTTCACGGCCTTTGCTTTTCCTTTTCTGACTCAGGTTCGGAAGTCGAATCAGTAATCTTTTGACTTACTCGTGGCAATACGTCGTCTAAGAATGTTTTTCGCGTAAGGGGATCGTCGGGCAAAATCACATCCCGATCCACGCGCTTCCCTGAGTCCTTGTGCTCGGTTATTGCTTCGTCATCTCGTTTTCGTTGCATAACAAACTCCTCTCGATCTAACAATTCTTGAATTTTCCAAGCTGGCACTACATAGGCCACGCCAGAATGGGATTTAGCTTGGAGTTCTTTTTCGGTGTTCTTGGTGTCTTTCCGCCGAACAACCTTGCCGCCACGCTCTCGCGTGACTTCGTAGACAGGGTAATAAAACGGAAAGTTACCAGCATCAATTCCAACTAACCACGGCCCGATCTTTAGCTGACCAGATTCAGGGGTCATCCGGCGTTCCATTTGCTGAATAACATCAAGCTGGATCGGCAGTCTCCACGCGACAGGCGAACCGCTATATCCACTTATGGAACGCATCTCGATCAAAAACACTTCTTCCGGGGGTTCGCCTTCTTCTAGTTCAATCATCGTGTGCATTAGGCTAATAATTCCCCATCGCGTAGTCGGTTCATTGAAATACCTACCGGGATAACTCTCAAATCTTCCGCACATATACACGTCATCACCCGGCCCAACATCGAACCCTTCTATTACGTCATGGTGCAAAAGCAAAAATGACGGAAACGTAAACCCGAATCGACGGCCATAACCGGGGCCAACAATTTCGCTCATGATCGCGTTGTCCGGGCCTAGTGACACAATAGCAACGTCAGCGGTCGGGTGTGGTGTCCATTGATTCCACCCAAGGGAAACCACTTCCCGATTGCCTGCCATAAACGGTAGTTGGCCTTTAATGCGATCTATGCGCGTGGCGTTTGTTATGCGAATAAACGAGGCGTAGCCAGGTGCCTGCGCTACGTGCTTACACGTGACGGCGTACACGTGCATATAGTCTGGATGCGCTTCTGATTGAACTGAAAGTAAGAAGCCTGTCCCGCCCGGATCGGCCCCTTCCTCCGCCTCTTCTTTTGAGCGGTAAAGATAGATAACCGATCCTAAAACTTTGTCACTTATGCGCGACAAGCTAAGCCTCTCTGCTCGTGTAACGCGGAGCGGAATACCTGAAGATGTTGGTACTTCTTCTCGCCAGATATGGTACACCCCTTCCTTCCCGACTCGCAGGATGGATTGAGGTTCACTTGTTTGTTCGGGCGACATTCACAAAAGGCGAAGTGTCGCTCACTCAAAGTAGGTGTCTCGTTCTCAATCAGACCAATTTCGCCCGATTTTGTTGGCCTTCTTTGTTACCTACCGTGAGGGTACACTTACCATCTACAAGGAACTGAAACGCCTTTCCTTCTTGAATTGGATTCAATGATCGGCGCTGCATGTTCTCAGCTAGCATGATTGCTAGTTGATCGGTTTCAGAAACATCTCTGACTATCACCGACACTTCTTCTAGTTCGGCTAATTGTGCCGCTACAAACCGTCGATGTCCCGCGATGATGATATTCTGCGGCGTGATGACAAGCGGCTGAAGTAGTCCGACCGATTTAATAGACATTGCCAATTCGCGCAGTGCTACATCGCGGGCTATCTCGCCGCGCGGGTTAAGCGGATTCGGACTTAGCTCTGTAACTTTACGTGTTTCCATTTACCGCCTTTAACACTTGTTCTAATCTTTCTGCCGGGGTTAACGAAGCGTCCGATTCAATGCTGCGCATGATAGCGT